>Ga0207990_1000174_pt1 | contig 37975 bp, 35 predicted proteins | sample ETNtaG_8_FD_185780 | JGI IMG/M metagenome (GOLD analysis project Ga0207990, IMG submission 185780) | Marine microbial and viral communities from oxygen minimum zone, Eastern Pacific Ocean - ETNP201406SV75 (SPAdes) (version 2) | ecosystem: Environmental > Aquatic > Marine > Oceanic ...
GGGCTATAGTCGAGAAGATATTGACAAGATCCTTGGAGGTAATCTCATTAGAGTCTGGAAAGAAGTTGAAGAGTATGCCAATAGAAACTAATTTAACAAAAGAACTTCCTATTTTTCCTCTGACAATCAATGTCCTGCCCGGAGGATATTTACCTTTACAAATCTTTGAACCTAGATACTTGGATATGGTGAAGAGTTGTATGAGTCAAGAAACAGGCTTTTGTGTTGTTCTTCTACGAGGTATTAACGAGACAGGTTCATCTAAGCTACCCGACCACTCTCCAATAGGGACTTATGTTGAAATTGTTGACTTTAATCAACTCGAAAATGGTCTCTTAGGAATAACCGTTCAGGGTCAGTACAGGGTTAAAATCATTGATAGAAGAAAACAAGAAGATGGACTAATAATAGGTGATTCAATTGAGCAACCTGAAGAAGAAGAGTCTATAACCCTAGAGCCTCAGTATGAAAATATCTGGCGAATACTTAAAGAAATTTCCAACCACCCCGAAATAAAAAAACTTGAATTGGCTATAAATTTTGAAAACTCTTCAAGTGTAGCTTACAACCTTGCTAGCCTATTGCCACTAACGCCTCCAGAAAGGCAGAACATACTTGAATTCCAATCCAATGTGGACAGGTTTGATCATCTAAATAAAATAGTCAAACAACTTGGAGGTTAGCTCTTTAATCTGCTTCTGCAATTTTAAGCAGTTGCTTACCGAAATTTTGTCCAGTAAATAATCTTACTAGAGTATCAGGCGCATTCTCTATCCCCTCTTGAATATCTTCCAGATAAGTTATTTTTCCTTCTTCGACCCATTTACTAAGGCTTTTTATTGCTTCAGGGAATCTGTCCAAGTAATCCAGAACTATAAACCCTTCCATTCTTGCTCTCATTATTACCAGGGACATATAGTTAGATGGTCCAGGAGAAGGCTTTTCATTGTTGTAGGTTGAGATAGCGCCACACAGGACTATTCTTGCATTCATATTTATCAAAGTTAGTGCTACGTCTAAAAATTCGCCTCCAACGTTGTCAAATACAACATCAATTCCATTGGGGCAGAGTTCTCTTAAGGTTTCTCCTAAGTTTGCACTCTTATAATCTATAGCGGCGTCAAAATTAGCTTCTTCCGTAAGCCAATTACATTTCTTTGTCCCTCCGGCTATACCGATTACCCGACATCCTTTTATTTTAGCTATTTGTCCAGCTATAGAGCCTGTAGCTCCTGCTGCTCCAGAAACAACTACTGTATCACCCTCCTTAGGTCCTCCTACATCGAGCAGACCGAAATAGGCAGTTAATCCTGTGACTCCATAAACACTTAGAGAGGACGTTGGAGGTATGTTGTCAGGAATTTTAGAAGCATTCATGAATCCCACTTTGCCGTCGGTTATAGCAAACTCCTGCCATCCAAAACTTCCTTGCACAATATCACCTTCTTTGAAATCAGGAATATTAGATTCAATTACTTGAGAAATGGTGCTTGAACGCATTACTTCTCCAATTTGGACTGGTGGCATGTAACTCTTCATATCATTTAACCAGCCTCTTTGTGTAGGATCAAAACCAAAATACAAATTTTTTAATAACATTTGGTTCTCGTTAACTTCTTCTACTTCTGATTCTTCAAATTTAAAATTTTCTTTACTTACCATGCCTTGAGGTCTAGAAGATAAGACCCATCGTCTGTTCTTTAAGTTTTTTAAAGTCATGATCTAGTATTATCCTTGTCGCCAGTTCCCATGAAAGCCATAAGGTATTCTGTGAGGTAAGTGAGCCGTAGCTATAGGCCCTGATGTTACATCCATAGCATTAAAGATTATTAAATCAGATCTATTTTCATTACCCCTGTAAGCCAAAGCGATTAAGTATCCATCTCCTTCTTCAGAGTCTTTTGATGAAGGTACAAAAATAGGCTCTCCTACTGCATCTCCTTTATTTTTTAATACAAAGAATTCTTTTTTTTGAGTTTGATGATCTTGATGAGTTATAGAATTAAAACCCATTCCAGGAGGATGATCTCCAATGCTTGAAGCGTAAAAACCATGCCTATAATTAAGCATACTAAATCTTTCATCTAATCTGGGAAATTCGCCTATATCTTCATCAAGATAATTTTTCTTAATTTTTCCTGAGTTAGAAGATAAATCTATTTCCCATCTATTAAGTCTAGCTTCAGCTTTTTTGGGGTCTGGAGTAGATCCGTCAGCATGAGGAAATAGTGGAGCTTCTTCAAATTGCATCATATCAGCAATAATCTTATCTCCATCTGTATAAGCATTCATTGGATGAAATACATAACAAGGATCATCTTCTATCCATTTAATGTCTTCAACGGATCCATCTCTTGGCATAACACCTATATAACTAGGTATTTGCCCATCCCAAGCAATAGGGGCTTTGCCTTTCATGGCTTCTTCAAAATCTATAATCAGAGGGAAGATTGGAAAAATTACATGCTCAGAGGTAACAATAAAATCATGGACCATACTTGAGTAAGGTGCATTAAATTCAGCGTAATTAGTTAATTTTCCAGCTGCATCTACAACAAAATAAGTGGTCTTTTTATCACCAAAGCCGTAACTAAACGCAAACATTTCTCCTGTTAAGGGATCAATCTTTGGATGTGCTGTCATAGGAGAAAGTAGTTTGCCTTCATAGTTATAGGATCCTATTGATTCCAGAGTTATGGGATCAATTTCAAATGGAGGATGGCCTTCTTCTAGAGCAAGAAGTTTATCTCCATGAAAAATGATACTTGTGTTTGCGGTTCCATCTTCTCCTTCTGGGCTCCATTCAGGATCTGGATCCATAGGATTGAGTAGGTTCACTAAAGACCTCCCTGCTTTTCTTTCTTGCTTCCATTTGGAAGTTTGAACCCATCGATTCCTATAAGAAACCTTTCCATTTACAAAATGAAAAGCATGGATCATTCCATCTCCTCCAAACCAATGATAATGACCTCCCCTTGGAGGAAACTGAGGGTCAGGACCGTTACGATAATAACTTCCATAAAGGTCTTTTGGGATTTCTCCTTCAACAATTAAGTCATTGAGGTCACATTCCATCCTCAGAGGAGCAAAATTACCATTTAAATTAGTATGGTCTGGATAGGTTTCTGTCATTTTTTTCCCTTATAGATTATTCATATTTTAGTTTAACAAGAGACAGTTATTTTTTACTAACTAAATATCTAGCTAAAAAAAGAAAAGCAACTGCTAGAGCAATCAAACCTGCAGCTAACGATAAAGCACCTGAACCTTCAAAGGCAGTTTTACCAGCAAAATAGCCAGGCAGACTATATAGAGGTGCCCAAAGAAGGCCTGAAACAAGATCCACCAGAATGAAGGTTCTCACGTTCATACCAAGGGATCCTGCTGTTATGGGAATTAAAGGTCTAACGGGACCAATAAACCGCCCTAAAAATACACCCGGTATTCCATAAGATTTAAAGAATGTACGACCCTGCGCTAGCCAGGATGGATTTTTCCTGAATGGCCAAGCTTGGTCTATTTTTCTACTTAAATATTTGCCCAAGAAGAAACTCGATATGTCTGCAAAGCAGCTTGAAACATAGACCAACAATACTACTTGGAAAATAGAAAGATTAGTTGAAGCCGCTAGCCCTGAAATAGCAGCCAGTAAAATCACTCCAGGTATAATTATTCCAATAATGGCAAAGGATTCAATAAATGCAGCTGAGCAAAGGCCAAATATTATCCATTCAGGGTTTTGCTGTAGCCAGAGGGTTACTGCTCCAATGTCAAACATCTTATAATCGCTTTTTTAATTTTGCTTTCCTATAGAATATTTGATTATGAAAGATAGTAAAGATATTAGTTCCTATATGGAATTATTAGGATCTGAAGCTAAATCAGCCTCAGAAGTTCTTTCCACTATGTCTAGTCAACAGAAAAACTCAGCTCTGATTAGTATGGCTAAAATACTAGAAGAGGACAAAGAGGAAATACTCAAGGCAAATAATGAAGATCTGTCAGAGGCTAAGACAAGTGAAATTGGAGAGCCATTAACAGACAGACTGGAATTAACAAATTCAAGGATTAACACAATGATTTCAGGCCTTTTATCTATAGCTGAATTGCCTGATCCAATAGGTTCTGTGACTAAGCTAAAACCCACCCCATCGGGTATAAAAATAAGTCAAATGAGAGTTCCTTTAGGAGTTGTTGGGATTATTTATGAATCTAGGCCTAATGTAACTGCAGATACTGCGGCTTTATGCCTTAAGTCAGGTAACTCCTGTATTTTGAGAGGAGGGTCAGAAGCCTTTAAGTCAAATACTGCTATAGCTAACAGTTTAAAAAAGGGAATAGTCAAAGAGGGTTTACCAGAGGCTTCTATACAACTTGTAAATACTATTGATAGAGAGGCTGTAAAAATTTTGTTGGGTATGGACAAGTGGGTAGATATCATTATTCCTAGAGGTGGCAAAGGTTTAGTGAAGCTGATTTCAGATGAGGCAAAAGTTCCGGTTATCAAGCACCTCGATGGAATTTGTCATGTTTATATAGATGAAGAATGTGATCAAGAAAAAGCTGTTTCCATTGCAATTAACGCAAAAACCTACAGATATGGAATTTGCGGAGCTATGGAAACTCTTTTGATCAATGAAAACATAGCCTCAAAGGTTTTACCTGTTCTTAATAAAGCTTTTAAAGAAAAAGGGGTTGAACTAAGAGGGTGCAATCGTACTTTAGAGTATATAGATATTTCAAAAGCCCAAGAGGAAGACTGGGTAACTGAATATTTGGCTCCCATACTATCAATTAAAATAGTAGATAATTTGCAATCAGCAATTGATCATATAAATGAATTTGGTTCAGCTCATACGGACTGCATTGTTACCGAGAACATTGACAAGGCTTCACTATTCCTGAGGAAAGTAGATTCAAGTTCAGTTATGCATAATGTACCAACATGTTGGGCTGACGGTTTTGAATACGGATTGGGTGCTGAGGTAGGAATATCTACGGATAAGTTTCACGCCAGAGGGCCAGTCGGATTAGAAGGATTGACCTCCCTTAAATATCTAGTTGAGGGTAATGCTGAATTACGTGGGATTTAATAATTAATCAATGCCAAGATTAGTAGGCATATTCGGAGGCACTTTTGATCCAGTGCATTATGGTCACTCACATACAATTGCTGAATTGTTAAATTTAATACCTTTTGAAAAGATTTTAGTAATTCCTAACTCATTACCTCCTCATAGAGAAAATTCCCAGGCTTCCTTTAGTCACCGGTACAAGATGACTTCACTGGCATTTAGAGATATAGAAAAAACTGTAGTTGATAATAGAGAAAATCTTAGAAACGGACCTTCTCATGCCATTGAAACAGCCAAGCAAATAATAGCTGAAGAGGAAAAAGCTAAAGTGATTTTTATAGTCGGTTCAGATTCTTTTGGTAGCATACATTCTTGGCACAAATGGAGAGAATTAATAAATTTAGTAGATTTCATTATTATGAAAAGGCCAGGTATGTCTCTCTCAAAAAATAAAAAAGTGCAGGATTTAATTAGTGATACTAGATTTAATGCAGACTTGTTGGCAGATAGTAAAGGCAAGAGTATTTTTGAACTTGAAGTGACTCCTTTAAGAATATCTTCTTCACTGATTAGAAAGAATATTGTTAAGGATAAGAGTATCGATGATCTTGTAAATCCTTTAGTTAAAGATTATTTAAAAAAACATGGTTTATATGGCTCAAAAAATTCTACCTAGTAAATTAAGAGACCTAGTATCTTCAAGTCTTGATGAACTAAAGGCAGTTGATCCTGTCACAATCAATGTAAAAAAATTAAGTAGCTTTACTGACTACATGATTATAGCTAGCGGCACTTCAAATAGACATATCCAGTCCTTGGGCGAAAAAGTTCTGGAAGACCTAAAAGCAAAGAATATTAAGCCTTTGGGACTCGAAGGAGAAGGCAGTGAAGAATGGGTACTAATAGACGTAGGAGATGTTGTTTTGCATTTAATGTCTGCAAATGCTCGGGCCTTTTATGATTTAGAAAGCCTTTGGGACCCAGAGTTGAGTAGATGAAATTTCATATCGTAGCTATAGAAAGTAAAAGACCGTTATGGGCAAAAAGTGTTTTTGAAAACTACCAACAAAGATTCGATCAATCAATACAAGTTAAATGGTCTGGGATAAAATCTAACAAAAACAGTAAATCTTTAGATAAGGAAAAATTAATTAATGAGGAAGGCGCCAAGCTTCTTAATTCAGTAAATGAAAACAGCATTATTGTTTCTTTAAACAAAGAAGGAATAGGGTGGAGTACTCTCAAACTAAAACAAAAGTTTGATCAATGGTTAGCCTCTTCAAAAGAAGTGTCTTTTTTAATTGGAGGCCCAGAGGGCTTAAGCAATAAGTGTTTAGATTCTTCGCATGAGATTTGGTCGCTTTCACCTTTAACTTTTCCTCATTCAATTGTGCCTGTAATTATTATTGAACAACTTTACCGAGTGTGGACAATTGAAAAAAATCACCCTTATCATAGATAAAAATGTCTGAGTTTTTAAATTTAGATAGAGAGAGTAAAGCACAGAAGCAGCTTCAAAAAAGATCGGTTTTTTTATTTTTGCTAGTTAGTGTATTTGGAATAGTCACTCTCTTTCAATTAGTTAAATTAACTATTTTAGATTCAACTCTATATACAACACTTTCGGATGAAAACAGAATTATTCGTGTTCCTATTTACCCCTCTAGAGGGGTAATAAAACTCTCTAATGATGAGATTGTTACAGAGAATATAGTTTCTCAAGCTTTAACAATGCTACCTGCTAAGACACAGGATATGGAAAAAACTTTAAGGGAATTAAGAGCAGATCTACTTATTGATGATAAGCAATTATTAGCTCTTAAAGAGAGAATAATAAATAAACCTTCAAGTTATGAAAGGGTAGTAATTGTTGAGAACTTATCTCCAGAACAGATAGCAAAGTTTTCAGTAGAAAAGGATAAATGGCCAAATTTATCTATTGAAGCAAGACTTATGCGTTTTAACTTATTAGGGCCTCTTTTTTCGCATGTGCTTGGCTACGTAGGTCAGATAAATCTTGAAGAAATAGAGGATAGTAAAGATTTTGTATATCCGCTTTCTTTTCTCACAGGGAAAACAGGTGTTGAGAAATTTTATGAAGAGGATATGCGAGGTGGAGTTGGGTACAAGACTATTGAAGTTGATGTAAACGGAAAGGAAATTAGAGAATTGAACAGAGTTGTTCCTAATAAAGGTAGAGATGTTTACCTCACCTTAGATAAGGAATTACAAAAACTAGCCAGAAAAGAGTTGACCGGCAGGAAGGGCGCGGTAGTAGCACTGAATCCAAATACAGGATTTATAAAAGCTCTTGTAAGTTCTCCTGACTTCAATCCAAATATTTTAAATAAAACTGAGAGCGGTGATTTGGAAACTATTTTTAATGACTTAGACAGCCCGCTTTTCAATAGAGCTATTTCAGGTAATTATCCACCTGCCTCAACCATTAAACCTTTTATTGGTCTTCTGGGATTGAAGGAAGGAGAGATAGATTGGAACACAACTATAGAAGATAAGGGTTTTTTCCAACTGAATGAGGGTGGAAGAAGATATAGAGGATGGAAAGAGGATGGTCATGGGAAGGTTAATTTAAGCAAATCTATAATTGTATCTTCAGATGTTTTCTTCTATCAGCTTGCTGTTCAATTGACAGTAGATCGCATTGCTGCTTTTTTAAAACAGTTTGGCTTTGGTCTGAAGACAGGGGTTGATTTATACGCAGAGGCTGAAGGGATACTACCAGACAGAAAATGGAAACTAGGGGCTATTGGAGAGTCCTGGTTTGTTGGAGACACTTTAAACATGGGAATTGGACAAGGATTCATATCGTGCACTCCTTTACAGCTTGCTGTTGCAATATCTTCAATTGCGACTAGAGGAAAGATTTATAAACCAAAAGTAGTAGCTAAGATAGGTGAAGAATATATTGAAAAAGAACTTATATTTGAAATTAGTTCAATTAAACAAACTGATTGGGCTAAGCTTGAAAGCTCTATGGTTTCAGTAATTTCAGATTGGAGAGGAACAGCTTATAACTTGGCAGAAATTGCTGAAAATAAAATTGCAGGAAAAACAGGAACTGCTCAAATCAAGAGTCTGACTGATGAAGAGCTTACTGTTAGAGAAGAATATGAAGATGTAAGGCAAGAGGAAAGCGATAGAGATCATGCACTTTTTGTTGGCTATGGTCCTATCCCTGAACCTGAATTAACTGTAGTAGTTATAGTTGAAAATGGGGAATCAGGCAGTGCCATTGCAGCTCCCATTGCGCAAAAATTAATAGACAACTATCTTAGTCGTAATAATTAAATGTCAGGTAAAGCTCCTCTCGATTATCAACTAAATACCTCTTTTGGAAACAAAAGACCTACTTTATCAAAAGTACTAATTGATCCAATTTTGGTCTTTTCACTTCTAACCCTTCTAGTTTTTGGCCTTTTTGTTTTGTTTAGCGCAAGTGGCCAATTAACCTCTATGGTCTTTAGGCAATCCATTTATATAGTTATTGGTTTGTTACTCATGTTCATTATTTCTAGGTTAGATCAAAGTGTTTACAAGAGTTTTTTGATGCATTTCTTTTGGATAGGCTTAATACTTTTAATCTGGGTTTTATTATTTCCTGCAGAGGGCTATAAGACTGATCGTTGGATTAACTTGGGTTTTATAAGTTTTCAACCTTCTGAAGTTTTGAGACTTCTCTTGCCTTTGGCAGCTGCATCTTATTTAACTAGAAACCAGAGAAGGCCTTCAGTAAAGGATTGGTGTATTGTCTTATCTGCAATTTTAGTCAGCAGTTTTCTTATTTATAAACAACCTGATCTAGGGACTTCATTAATAGTATTGGCTTCAGGATGCATACCAGTTTTTTTAGCAGGATTTCCTTTATTAACTTTATTTATTTTAATAGCACTAATTTTAATCTCTTCCCCTTTTCTCTGGGCTAATTTGACCCCATATATGCAACAACGAGTTATTACTTTATTTAATCCAGAGTCAGATTTGCTTGGGGCTGGGTGGAATATTTCTCAATCTAAGACTGCAATTGGTTCAGGTGGTTTTATGGGTAAGGGGTATTTAGATGGAACTCAAAGCCAGTTAGATTTTATTCCTGAAAGTCATTCAGATTTTATCTTTTCAGTTATAGGAGAAGAGTTTGGCTTTTTAGGGATCATATTGCTTTTTCTGGTATATGGAATTATTTTATATAGGGTATTTAAAATTGCTTTTAACTCTTCAACCGAGTTTTCAAGATTAACAGTTTCATCCATAGGATTTGTCTTTCTGATTTATATATTAATCAATGTATCAATGACTGTTGGAACGCTTCCTGTGGTAGGCGTGCCTCTACCCTTGATAAGCCAAGGAGGCACCTCAGTACTTATACATTTAGTAGCTTTTGGGTTTGTCTTATCAATGAAAAGGAGACAAACTTGGTAGGAAAAATGAAATTCACATCAATTATTACTGCAATTTTAAGCACCTTTCTTGTTCTTAGCATCACAGCTGAAGAATTGCCTGCCTATCAAGATCGGCCTGAAGTGATTGAGTTTATAGAAATGATGAATAGTAAACACGGATCAGATAAAGAAGCGCTGAAGAAATTGTTTTCTACTGTCATTTTTCAAGAAAGAGTCATTAGAGTAATGAACAGACAGCCAGAAGGCACTATGACTTGGTCCAAGTACAAGGCAATGATGGTTACAGATGAGAGATTGGATTCAGGAAAACAATTTATTGATGCTTATAAAAAAGACTTAAGGCGTGCTGAAGATATCTATGGGGTTCCTGCAGAAATAATAGCCTCCATTATTGGTATAGAAACAAAGTATGGAAGGATTACAGGTAATGTTAGGGTTCTTGATTCTCTAACTACCTTGTCGTTTGATTATCCCAGGAGATCTAAATTTTTTAAGATCCAACTTGAAGAATTCCTATTACTCACTCATGAAGAAGGTCTGGATCCATCTCAAATAAGAGGATCTATAGCTGGCGCAATGGGTTTAGGTCAGTTTATGCCAGATAGCTATAGAAATTATGCAGTTGATTTTGATTTTGATGGGAAAAGAGACATTTTGAATAATCCTGTCGACGCGATAGGGAGCGTAGCTAATTTTTTAAATAAAAAAGGAAAGTGGGAGCCCAATACCGAGGTTGCCTTAAAAGCAAATCTTAAGGGTGACAGACCGAAACTTAAATCAACCTTTAAGCCTTATATCACCGTTTCTGAATTAAACACTTTAGGCTTAAGGCCGGTTGATAATTTACAGAGCCAATTAAGGGTAATTCCATTAGAGTTAGAGATGCAGGAAGGATATGAGTATTGGTTAGGCTTGAAGAATTATCAGGCAATATCAAGATATAATAGGAGTAAGTTATACATCATGGCAGTTTTTGAGTTTAGTGAATCCTTAGCTGAATTTTTATAATACTTAATAATGATTAGAAAAGTATTTTATTTTTTCTTTAGTCTCGCTCTCCCTTTCCTCTTAAGTGGAAACGAGAGTTTTATTCCCGACCCTCCTTCGATTAGTTCTTCTAACTACATCCTGATTGATGCAAATACAAATAGGGTTCTAGCTGAGATGAATCCAGATGAAGAGATTGAACCTGCAAGTATTACAAAAATTATGACTGGGTATATTGTTTCTGATCAAATTCAAGATGGCTTCATTACTTTAGATGATGAAGTGTTGATAAGTGAGAATTGCTGGAGAAAGAAGGGCTCTAGAATGTTTATTGAAGAAAGTTCTAGGGTGGTACTCTTGGACCTAATTAAAGGCATGGTTATCCAATCAGGAAATGATGCTACCTGTGCGATAGCTGAACATGTAGCAGGTTCAGAAGATAATTTCGTTGATCTCATGATGCGTTATGCCGAAAAAATGGCTTTAGACAATACTAGCTTTATAAATCCTACTGGATGGCCTGACGCAGACCACTATTCTTCTGCTAAAGATATTGCCAAACTTTCCACTCTTTTAATAAAGGACTTTCCTGATCATTACTCACTTTATAAAGAAAAATGGTTTACCTATAACAACATTAGACAAAGAAATAGGAATGCTCTTCTTTGGCAGGATGACTCTATAGATGGATTAAAGACGGGACACACTGAGTCAGCAGGATTCTGTTTAGTTTCTTCGGGCACAAGAGAGCAAACAAGACTAATTGCTGTCACCCTCAAAAGTAAGTCTGAAAAAACTAGGCTTACGGACAATAGAAGACTGCTTGATTATGGTTTCAGATATTTTAGAACTAAAAAGTTAGTAACCGAAGGCCAAAATGTTAAAGAAGAACAGGTTTGGGGGGGAGAGTTAGAAAAAGTAGCCATCGCACCAATACAAGATTTCTATCTAACCCTTCCTTTGAGAGATTTTAAGAAAATTGAATCTTTTGTATCCTTAGAAGATTATCTGCAAGCACCCATTTCAAAAAACCAAATTGTTGGAAAAATGCTATTTAAGCTGGGAGAAGAAGAAGTAGGGTCTGTTGATTTAGTGACAGTTAAAGAAGTTAAAAGCCAAGGTGTTTTTGGGAGAGCTTGGTCGAATATCAAGCTATTAGTGTATAGGTTCTTAATGGAAGAAGAATAACTTTCTTAATGAGCTGGACCTATTTAAACAAAGATTTTATTACAAGAGAGGAAGTAAAAATTTCTCCCTTTGATCGGGGTTTCTTATTCGGGGATGGTGTCTATGAGGTTATTCCTATTTATGAAAGTAAAGCTTTTCTTCTAGAAGAGCACATTGCTAGATTAGGGCGTTCTTTAGTTCTAACAGGGATCAAAAGACCTAAAAAGTGGAATAAAATTCCTGAAATCATAGATAACTTAGTAGAGAGAAATCTTTTTGATAATCAGTCAGTTTATCTGCAGATAACCAGAGGAGAGGACTCTGTAAGAAATCACATACCTGATCCCAAAGTTGAACCCACTTTGTTTATTACTTCTTCTGATCTAAAAGTTAATCCCTATAGACTAAATCCTGAAAAAAAGGGACTGGCAGTAAAAATTTTAGAAGACCCCAGATGGGATAGGTGTGACATTAAAGCAGTCACTCTTCTTTCTAATGTTATTGCTATGAGAGAAGCAAACATTGAAGGAAAAGATGGAGTTATTTTTTGCAACAAAGGAAAAATTACAGAAGGGGCTTCGAGTAATGTGTTTGCAGTGTTTGATAATCTGGTTGTAACTAGCCCAGAGTCTAATCAAATTCTTTCTGGTATAACTCGTAAACACGTCCTTTCTTTACTAAGGGCTAAAGGGATAAAAGTTTTAGAAAAAGATATAAATCTGGTGGACTTGTATAAAGCCGAAGAAGTATGGATGACAAGTTCAACACAAGAAATACAACCTGTAAGAAAGATAGATGAAAAAGTTATCAAGTTTAAGTCACCTAAAGATTCCTTGTGGTTTGAACTTTTAACCTCTTATTTTTTCTAAATTTAGAAAGTAATAGTAAGCTCTCTTATTCCAACCCAGGGGTTCTGGTTACCAAAACCTTTTATACAAGAATCTATAAAAGCTATATTTTTAAAAGCCTTAAGAATTTGATGCTGATTGATTTCTTTAGAAGTCTTTTCTAGAGAGTCTAAATAATTTCTAGGCCCCCAGATTCCTTTTGTAGATCCAGTTTTAGACACTTTAAATAAGTTGTTCAATTCTCTCGACAAGGCCCAAATAATGAGAGTCTCAGGAGTTCCCTCTGCTTTAAGTGTCTCCAGGACTTGAACGGCCCTTTTTGTATTTCTAGAAACGAAAGCATTTGAGAAATCGAAAATACTATACCTTGAAGAATCTGAGATGTTTTTTTTCATCTTCTCTAAATCTATCTGCTCAGAAGGGTAGACTAAAGATAATTTCCTTATTTCCTGTAAAGTTGCCATTAAGTTACCTTCTGTTTTTTCAGCTAATAATTGTCCTGCTTCTTTAATAATCTCTATATCGAGTTCTTTGCCTTTATTTTTAATCCAAACTGCAAGAGAATTGGAAGAAAGGGGTGCTATGGATAATAGAAGTCCTTTTTTTTCTAAAGTTTTGACCCAGGCTGAAGAAAGAGTTTTCCTCTCCAGGTTTTCCCCTATTACAACAAGTAGAGTATTTGCGTCAGGATTTTTGGCATATTCTTTTAAAGCATTAGCTCCTTTGATGCCAGGGCCCTGACCCAGGAGCTTAATTTCTATTATTTTTTTTGAGCCAAAAAGATCTAAATTTTCGCTATTGGAAGTAAGGAAATCCCAATTAGTCCTGGGATCAACAACATGTGTATCTTTTTCAGTGAAATTCTCAGCCTTGGCTACGTCATAAATTTTTTCTAAACACTCTTCAATCAAAATGGATTCATCTGAAAGGATTATGTAGATACTATCTAGAGATTTTTTTAGCGAGTCTTTAAGGTTTGTTTCAGCTATTTTCATTTAAAAGGTTGAGCAACGAAAAATTTATTCTTTTGATAGCATTTTTAAAAAAATTTTCTCTGAGTCTTTTTTCTACTTCCTCTATAGCTAAGATTCTTGATTCATCAAAAGAATAGTAACTGCTGTCTTTAAATTCCAGTACTAAATTATCTTTCTTTCCTTTCAGGTTTAAGCTCATTTTTAAAAGATACTCCATTCTAGCTTCTTTGGTTCGTGCTCCAGCCCCCAGAGCTGATGAATACCTAGTAATTTTATGGTCTAAAATCTTTATTTTTAGATCTGAATCTTCTTCTACTTCATTTAGGTAGATTTTTTTCAGTCCCGCTTGCCTTTCAAGGGCAATGGTAAAATCTTTATTAATATTGTTTTCCTCAAAAGAGACGCTGACCACCAAATTATTTAAACCCTGGTAAGAATCTCTAAGCTTATAATCACAACCTGAAAAGAATAAGCTTGCAACTAAGAAAATGAGTAGAGTTTTTTTGGCTAAAATTGTCATTTTTAAGAAACTACTAAATTTAACAATTTCTTATCAATATAAATAACTTTTTTAATTTTTTTGTTTTCAATATATTTCTTTATGTTTTGCTGTTCTCTAGCTAATGCCTCTATTTCTTTTTGAGGTAAATTAGCCTCGACAGTTACCGTGCCTCTAAGTTTCCCGTTTATTTGAATAGCAATTTCAACAGATTTTTCTTTAAGAAGATTTTTATCTGCTTCAGGCCAATTTACATCAATTATTGCTTCTTCATTACCCAATTGACGCCACAATGCATGTGTTATGTGTGGGGAAATTGGAGACAAGCTAATTAAGATAGTATTTATTGCCTCTTTGACTGAAGATTTTTCAGCTTCAGTGGCTTTTGCAGATAAAAAATCTTTTGGTATGGCATTAGTTAATTCCATTACAGATGCTATTGCAGTATTAAAAGAATGTCTTCGCAAAAAGTCATCCTTAATTTTTGAGAGGGTTTGGTGAGTTTTATTTCTTAGAGCCCCCACTTGTTCACTCGAATCACTGAAGTTTAAATCTTTTCTTAGTCCTGATTTTATATGTTCTTGGACTAGATTCCATAATCTGTTTAGGTATCTTGAAGCCCCTTGCAATCCTTGGTCAGACCATTCAAAAGATTGATCAGGAGGAGCTACAAACATTATAAATAATCTTAAAGCGTCCGCCCCATATTCCTCGATCATCTTATTAGGATCTACTACATTATCTTTAGATTTAGACATTTTTAATCCATCTTTTAGGACCATGCCTTGGCACAATAGGTTTAAAAAAGGCTCTGAGCCTTCCACTAAATCCAAGTCTCTGAGACACCTATAAAAGAACCTAGAATAGAGTAGATGGAGTACGGCATGTTCAATACCTCCAACATATTGATCAACTGGAAGCCAATACTTTGCCCTTTCATCTAACATTGCACTATCGCTATCAAACGAGGCAAATCTTGCGTAATACCAGGAAGACTGAAAGAAGGTATCAAAAGTATCTGTTTCTCTAATAAAATCTTTAGCACCGTAAGAAACTTTAGTGAATTCCTCCATCTCGGATAAAGGAGATTTAACTCCCGAGAACTCAACTTCAGTTGGGAGTAGGACTGGAATTTCTTTTGCCCCCTCTACATCTCCTTTAAGATTTTTCACTACAGGAATAGGAGCTCCCCAATATCTTTGTCTAGAAACTCCCCAGTCCCTTAATCTGTAATTCGTATGCCTCTGACCGCACTTTAATTTTTTTGCTTTTTTATCTATTTGCTTAAATGCGTCATCAAAATTTAGGCCATCAAATTCACCTGAATTAATTAAAAGGTTCCTTTCAATTACAGCTCCATCTTCGATTTTATTTTCTGAAGATCCTTCTATTACCTGTTTAATTTGTAAACTGTATTTCTTTGCAAATTCAAAGTCTCTTTCATCGTGGGCCGGCACTCCCATTAGTGCTCCAGAGCCGTATGCTGAAAGAACAAAATTTGCTATCCAGATTGGAATATCTTCTTTCGAGAATGGATGAGTAGCTTTAAGTCCAGTATCAATTCCTAGTTTCTCTTGTTTAGCTAGGTCAGCTTCAGATAACTTAATAGAATTAATATCTTTTAAGAAACTCTTAATTTCCTCATTTTCTTTCTCTAAATTTAAAGCTATTGGGTGATCTCCAGAAATAGCTAGAAAAGTAACTCCCATTATCGTATCTGGCCTTGTAGTGAAAACAGAAATTGGAATATCCTCTTTTTTAGAGTTGAAAATAAACTTCATGCCCACTGATTTACCAATCCAGTTTTTTTGCATAGCTTTAACCTGTTCAGGCCATCCATCTAACTTGTCGGTTTCCTCAAGTATTTCCTCAGCATAGTCTGTAATTTTTAAGAACCACTGTTTTAGTTTTCTTCTTTCTATTTTGGCTCCTGATCGCCAACCCTTACCATCCTCTACTTGTTCGTTGGCCAATACTGTTTCTTCGACTGGATCCCAATTTACCTCTGCTTCATCTTGGTAGGCTAGGCCTTTATTGAGCATCTCGATAAAGAACCATTGCTCCCATTTGTAATATTTTGGATCAGAAGTGGCAAATTCCCTTTTCCAGTCATAAGCAAATCCCATTTTTTGTAATTGAGATCTCATTTTTTCTATGTTTTGGTTAGTCCAATCCGCAGGTTGAACTTTATTTTTTATTGCAGCATTCTCTGCAGGTAAGCCAAAAGCATCCCAGCCCATAGGTTGAAGAACATTCTTTCCCAATAATCTTTGGAATCTGCTAATTGCATCACCTAGCGTGTAGTTTCTTACATGACCCATATGAGCAGAGCCACTGGGGTAAGGAAACATGCTGAGGCAATAGAATTTTTCTTTATTAGGGTCTTCAGTAACAGAGAAAACTTGATTTTTTTCCCAAAATTCCTGGGCCTCTTTTTCTACATCTTTATGGGAGTAAACTCTATTTGCCTTTGGCATATTAGTTAGCGATCTTGTATTTAGTTTCTAGATAATTAATATCAAAGTCACCAGTAATGAAATTTTTATCTTTAAGAAGTTCTATGTGCATTTCAAGATTAGTATCTATACCAGAAACTACCATTTCTTCTAGCGCTCTGATTAACCTTACTCTTGCATCCTCTCTATCATTAGCTCTGACTATTAATTTTGCTATTAGAGAATCGTAATTAGGCGGAACAACATAACCACTATAAAGGTGTGAATCTATTCTTACTCCAATTCCTCCAGGAGCATGATAATCAATTACTTTTCCAGGTGAAGGAAGAAAGGTTTCATGGTGTTCAGCATTTATTCTGCATTCAATAGCGTGACCATTAACCTCAATATCTTCTTGCTTAATTCTAAGACTTTCATCTCTGGCAATTCTTAATTGGAGCTTGACCAAATCCAATCCCGTAACGCTCTCAGTGACAGGGTGTTCTACCTGTATTCTTGTATTCATTTCAATAAAGTAAAATTTGTTCTCTTCGTATAAGAATTCGAAAGTTCCAGCACTTACATAATTAATTTCTTTACAAGCTTCTATGCATTTCTTAAAAATATTTTCTTTAATTTCATCTGGTATACCCAGCGCAGGAGCTTCTTCTATAACTTTCTGATGCCTGCGCTGAAGAGAGCAGTCTCTCTCACCGAGGTTAAGCACTTTTCCAAATTTATCTGCCAGTACTTGGACCTCTATGTGTCTAGGAGAAGCAAAGTACTTTTCCATGTATAAAGTTGGATCACCAAAGGCCATTTCTGCTTCAGTTTTTGTAATATTAATACTTTCTTCGAGGTCAGATTCGGAATTCACAACCCTCATTCCTCTACCACCTCCTCCAGAAGCGGCTTTTATGATAATGGGGTATCCTATCTTCTTTGCTTCTTCTTTAGGATTAGTTCCTATTGGTCCACTTGATCCTGGAACAACAGGAAGTCCTATCTTTTGTGCAAGTTTTTTAGCAGATATTTTATTTCCCATGGTTCTTATGATTTCAGATGAAGGACCTGTAAATTCAAACCCACTTTTTTCAACTTGTTCAGCAAAATCAGCATTTTCTGCAAGAAATCCATAACCTGGATGAACACCATCAGCTCCACTTAGTTCCATTGCGCTGATAATAGCCGGGATATTCAAATAGCTTCCATTAGAATCAGCAGGCCCTATACAAATAGATTCGTCAGCCATCTTTACATGCATTAAATCTCTATCAGCTTCAGAGTAAACTGCAACCGTTGGTATACCCAATTCTCTGCAGGCTCTAAGAATACGGAGGGCTATTTCGCCTCTGTTGGCAATTAGTAATTTTGTTAGCATAAACTAAGCTACAGTAAACAGAGCTTGTCCAAATTCAACTGGTTCAGAATTCTCTACAAGTACAGAAGTAACTTTTCCTGAAAAATCTGACTTTATTTCATTCATCATTTTCATTGCTTCTACTATGCAGACTATATCCCCCTCCTGAATTTCATCTCCTACGGAAATAAATGGTTTAGCTCCAGGAGAAGGTGCTGCATAAAAGGTTCCTACCATAGGAGAGGTAATTACCTCACCGTCGGCCGCTTTTATGGTCGACAAAGCTTCTTGAGAGTGTCCTATAACAGTTTTTTCTGTAACTGGATCAGCTAGATTCTGTGTTACATGTGATACTACAGTTTCTGTTTGTTTTTTTACTAACCTTACTGATTCTTCTCCCTCTTGTATTTCAATCACTTCAAGCTCTGAAGATTCAAGCATTTCTATTAATTTCTTTACTTTTCTGATGTCCATTATTTCTCCCTAATTTCCATATCTTTTTATGGCTACTTTCAATGCGAGTTCATATCCTTCAACACCTAACCCAGAAATTATTCCTACGGCTATTTCAGAAAGGAAAGACTTCTGTCTGAAATCTTCTCGGCTATAGATATTTGAAATGTGAATTTCTATAAAAGGTATTTCAGTTCCGGCTAAAGCATCTCTTAGTGAGATGCTACTGTGGGTAAAAGCACCTGGGTTAAAAATTATGCATTTTACATCTTCGTCTTTAGCTCTATGGATTTGATCTACAAGCTCATGTTCAGCATTACTCTGTTTAGAAATGAGTTCATGCCCTGATTTTCTTGAAATATTTGATAATTTCTCAACTACCTCTTCTAAAGTTGTTTCGCCATAAACTTCTGGTTCTCTAGTCCCCAGAAGGTTTAGGTTGGGTCCATTTAATAATAGAAAGTTTGCCATAGTTTCAATAAAAACGATTTTATAAGAATTTAACCGAAATTAAGAGAAAATAATGTAAATCAAATTAATATAAATTATAAATTAGTTATTAATTATTTACTTTTAACTGCTTCTCTTTAATTACTATAAATTTTTTGATTGGCGAATAACAGTACCCTTTTTGATTACAGCCCTGATAAGTGGCAATTATTTCTTTTTCAAAAGCCTTCCCAATATTTAACGTCACTTCTACTTCATCATAGAAAACTTTGACCTTACCAAAATATTCATCCTCAAGAATTTCCCCTTCAGGGAAGGAAGCCTTAAAGTAGGTATTTAAATTTTTATCTAAGAAAGAGAATTTATCTAAATAAAGGTAACAGCCCTTCTCTATATCCCAGTTTAAGAGTATTTTCCCCCCATCTAACCGTGCATAAAATTTAAAAACTTCATCAGCAGGTGGTATTTCTTTATCAACAAAAAATAAATTTTCTGCACCCTTATTCAATCTATCTTTAGCTGATATAGTCGGCATGAAAATTAAGCTAAGCAATATAAAACTTAAAAAGTAAATATGAAATTTAAAACTGGAAGAGCCCATTTTGTTGTTTCTATTATCTCACTAATTCTGATTAATGCCTGCTCTGAAACACAAAACTATATGCCCTTTGAAGTTGAAGCAGCTTATGCTACCAAACCTTTGACAGGAATTAATTCAGTAGCTGCTTATATGGTCCTTAAGAATCAAACTAATCAAACTTTAACAATAGATGAAATTTCTTGTGATAATTTTCTTGCTGATTTCCATGAATCAAAAATTGATAATCACTCAAAGATGGTTATGAAAAAGTTAGATAAAGTGGTTATAAAGCCCAATTCAGAAGTAAACTTTCAACCGAGCGGCAAGCACATAATGATTATGAGTGAAAACTTTCCGAATAATTTAGAAGTAATAGATTGCCAACTGTCAGTAGGTAAAGAAAAAAAATATCCTTTAGTTTTTATTATTAAATAATTCTTATATATGGATAACCAAACAAAAAATATCCTAGAAGTCAGTAATTTGTTTGTAAAATTTTCTTCTAAGGAATCTTCTATTACAGCAGTAAACTCAATTTCTTTTTCGATTAAAAAAGGAAAGACTCTTGCTTTAGTAGGAGAATCTGGATCAGGCAAGTCTGTTACTGCTCTGTCTATTTTAAAGTTACTTCCATATCAGATAGCTTCTCACTCAAGCAAATCTTCTATTCAATTGAAGGGTAGGGAGATCATGAAAATGGACTCTAATGAAATCAGGAGTGTAAGAGGTGATTCTATTTCTATGATATTTCAAGAACCCATGACTTCGTTAAATCCTTATCAGAAGGTAGGAGTTCAGATCCAGGAAGTTTTAATGGTTCACAAAGGAATGCGAAGGAAGCAAGCAAGAACAAACGTAATAGATTTGTTAAAAAAAGTACACATTTCAGACCCAGAGTTAAAGGCTGATTCTTATCCTCACCAACTTTCAGGAGGCCAGAGACAGAGAGTTATGATTGCCATGGCGCTATCTAATGATCCCGACCTCCTTATTGCTGATGAACCAACTACAGCTTTAGATGTAACAGTTGAGAAATCATTGTTGGAGCTACTAAAGGGTCTACAGATGCAAATGGGTATGTCCATACTCTTTATTACGCATGATCTTAATATTGTAAAAAAGTTTGCAGATGAAGTTGCCGTAATGAAAGAGGGAGAAATAGTTGAAAGAGGAATAGTTGATAATGTTTTTTCGTCTCCTCAGCATAGCTACACTCAGAAACTTCTAGATTCTTTGCCTGCTCCGAAAAATAATATAAGTACTGGAGGTCAACGAATTCTTGTATCCAAAGGTTTAGAAGTAAACTATTTAACGAAAAAGAGCTTTCTGAGGAGGAGCTTATATCTAGCTGCCGTAAAGGATGTTGCTATAGAGGTTTACGAAGGAAGGACTACAGGATTGGTTGGAGAATCTGGTTCAGGAAAGTCCTCCTTGGCAAGAGCCTTACTCGGATTAGAGCAATCTAAAGGATTTATTGAGTTCAATGGAAAAGATTTAAGTTCTTTAAACGCTAATTCAAGAAGGGTCATGAAAAAGGACTTCCAGATTGTTTTTCAGGATCCATTTGGATCACTTTCTCCTCGTCAGACTGTTGGTGAAATAATTGGAGAGGGCTTACGAGTGCATGAGGCAGAACTTAATAAAATAGAAAGGGAGTCAAAAATTTTTGTTGCTCTGGAAGAAGTTGAACTGGATTCCTCTTTTTTTCTTCGCTTTCCTCATGAGCTATCGGGAGGTCAAAGGCAAAGAGTAGCAATCGCTAGAGCTATTATTTTAAAGCCAAAATTGATTTTACTAGATGAGCCAACCTCAGCACTTGATGTCTCTATTCAAATGCAGGTAATTAAATTATTGTCTGAATTACAAAAAAGACATGGTCTTTCTTATTTATGTATTAGTCATGATCTAAGAGTGATTAGGGCTCTGTCTGATCTAGTCTATGTGATGAAAGAAGGGGAAATTGTTGAAAAAGGAATGGCAGATCAGGTTTTCAATGAACCCAATAATGAATACACTAAAGAATTGATAAAAGCAGCAATTTAGAAAACATTTTGTCTGATAGAGAATATAAGTGAGTAAAAAGACTAGAAAGTATTCCTCAAAAATAGTTGATGGTGTGGAGCAGGCTCCGTCTAGAGCAATGCTTAGAGCTGTTGGTTTTGAAGAAGAGGATTTTTTGAAACCTCAAGTGGGTATTGCCTCAACATGGAGCATGGTAACTCCCTGTAATATGCATATTAATCTGTTAGCTGATGCTGCAGCAGAAGGGGCGAATAGCTCCGGGGGTAAGTCCGTTATTTTCAACACAATTAGTGTTTCTGATGGAATATCAATGGGGACAAAAGGAATGAGATACTCTCTTGTTTCCAGAGAAGTAATAGCAGATTCCATTGAAACGGTAGTAGCAGGCCAAGGCTTTGACGGCTTATTGGCAATTGGAGGCTGCGATAAAAATATGCCGGGTTGTCTTATGGCGATGGCAAGATTAGACAGACCTTCAATTTTTGTTTACGGAGGAAGTATTCAACCTGGAAAGGATAGGACAGACATTATTTCAGTATTCGAAGCTGTAGGTGCCCATTCTGAAGGGAAAATATCAGATATTGAACTTTTGGACGTTGAATCTAAAGCAATTCCTGGTCCCGGGGCATGTGGAGGAATGTATACAGCAAATACAATGGCCTCTGCTATTGAAGCTTTAGGAATTAGTCTTCCTAACAGCTCAGCTAAAGAAGCCGTTTCATCTTCAAAAAAAGAAGACTGCTTTGAAGCTGGGAAGGTTCTTATAAATTTAATCAAAAAAGATTTAACTCCAAGAAAGTTATTAACTAAGGAGGCATTCGAAAATGCAATTACAGTTGTTATAGCTCTAGGAGGGTCAACCAATGCTGTTTTACATCTTCTTGCCATTGCACATGAAGCTAAAGTTGATCTAAACATAGATGACTTTACAAGAATAGGAAAAAAAGTACCTGTGCTAGCTGACTTGAAACCCAGTGGTAATTATTTGATGTCTGAGCTTATAGAAATTGGAGGAATAACACCTTTAATGAGAATTCTTTTAAATGAGGGTTTACTGCATGGAGATGCTCTAACTGTAACAGGAAGAACTCTGAAAGAAAATTTGAATTCAGTTAAAGAATACCCACAAGATCAAAAAATTATTAAAGAGTTCAATAGTCCTATAAAGAGAGATAGCCATTTAAGAATCCTCTATGGAAATCTTGCTCCAGAAGGAGCGGTTGCAAAAATATCTGGTAAAGAAGGGACTTCATTTAGAGGAAAAGCTAAGCCTTTTGATTCAGAAGAAAAAGCTATGAAAGCTATCATGGAAGGAAATATAAAAGCAGGAGATATAGTAATAATAAGATACGAAGGTCCCAAAGGGGGTCCAGGTATGAGAGAAATGTTAAGTCCAACCTCAGCAATTACAGGCAAAGGATTGGGCGGTAAAGTAGCCTTCCTAACAGATGGAAGATTCTCGGGCGGTACACATGGTTTTGTTGTGGGTCACATATCTCCCGAAGCCCATCTAGGGGGACCTCTAGCTTTAGTAGAAGAAGGAGATAAAATAAGAATTGATGCCGACTCCAATGAAGTAAACCTAGAAGTAGATAAAAAGACTCTGGAAGCGAGGAAGAGAAAATGGAAGAGTCCAAGACAAGAGAGTGGAGGAGTTCTAGGAAAGTATTCAAAAGTAGTTGGATCCGCTTCCTCTGGAGCAGTTACCACTTAATTGTAGTATTAAAATATACTTGAAAAAAAATTAGTACTCCCCATAATAAGAAAAGAATGCTTATTTCAAGCCCATTGAGATTTTCCCTTTGAACATATTAATTACTTATTGCTTCGATCAAATATGACAGTTGTCACTATCACAGATGATAATTTTGATGAAGAGGTATCTTCTTCACAAACACCAGTACTGGTGGATTATTGGGCAACCTGGTGTGGACCTTGCAAAATGGTAAGCCCAATAGTGGAAGAAGTTGCCACCGAGTTTGAGGGTAAATTAAAGGTAGGGAAATTAGATGTTGATACTAATCAGGCTTCTGCTGCAAAACAGAATGTTATGAGCATACCAACTTTGTTAATCTTTAAAGAAGGTCAGGTAGTGGCTCAACAAGTGGGCGCATTAAGTAAAACACAGTTAACCGAATTTATAGAAACTCACCTCTAGATATTTTTAAAAAACTAGACGTCTCCAATTAAGGATGTTAGATTGTTTAAGCGTATCTATTTCCGATTCACTTTCATCCACAAGATTTTTTTAAAATGCAATTATCCGAATTAAAAACATTGCCCGTACAAGAACTCATAGCTCTTGGGGAGAGCAGTGGAGTTGATAATGCTTCTCGAATGAAAAGACAGGATGTAATCTTTGGTATTCTTAAGAATAAAGCTAAACAAGGTGAAGATATTGACGGAGGAGGAGTATTAGAAATTCTACAGGATGGATTTGGTTTTTTAAGATCCCCAGATTCCTCATATTTAGCTGGACCAGATGATGTCTACGTTTCTCCAAGTCAGATAAGAAGATTTGGATTGAGAACAGGAGATACAATCCAAGGGAAAATAAGACCTCCTAAAGAAGGAGAAAGATACTTCGCTATTCTAAAGATAGAAGCAATAAATTTTGAACCACCAGAAAAGAGTAACAATAAAGTTGCCTTTCAAAATCTAACTCCCTTATTTCCTGATCAAAGGATGATATTTGAATCAGGTAGTGGAAGTACTGAAGACCTTTCAGCAAGGGTTATAGATTTAACTGCTCCGACTGGGAAAGGGCAGAGATCTTTAATAGTTTCGCCACCCAAGGCAGGAAAAACTCTATTACTCCAAAGCATTGCCCATTCAATCGAAAAAAATCATCCCGAGTGCATGATAATGGTCTTACTAGTCGATGAAAGGCCTGAAGAAGTAACAGAGATGGTACGTTCTGTTAAAGGGGAGGTAATAGCAAGCACTTTTGATGAACCGCCTTCAAGGCATGTTCAAGTAGCAGATATGGTTCTTAACAAAGCCAGAAGATTGGTTGAGCACAATAAGGACGTCGTTATTCTTTTGGATTCAATAACAAGATTAGCCAGGGCTTATAACTCAACACAAGCCGCATCAGGGAAAATTCTAACTGGTGGAGTTGATGCCAATGCTCTTCAGAAACCAAAAAGGTTTTTTGGAGCTGCTAGAAACATTGAGGGAGGCGGCAGTTTAACCATAATAGCCACTGCCCTAATAGACACAGGTTCAAGAATGGATGAAGTTATATTTGAGGAATTTAAAGGAACTGGAAATTCAGAAATTAATTTAGACAGGAAAATCGCAGAAAAGAGGGTATTTCCAGCGATTAACATTCGAAAAACAGGAACAAGAAGAGAAGATCTTTTAACTAGTGATTCAGAACTACGTCATATAACAATTTTAAGAAAATTACTTAATGAAATGGAAGACACTGCAGCCATGGAGTGGGTCTTAGACAAATTGAAGGATTACAAGACCAATGCAGAATTCTTCGAATCTATGAAGCGTAAGTAAGGTTTATTTCTTAACTGCCATTTCTTTCTTTTTTTCGGCCTTTTTACTATCTTTAAATAACCGACCTATCTTTTCCATTAGTCCCAAAGCTAACAGAGTTAAGATAATTAGGATTGTTAAACCGCTGATAATTATTTGAGTATTAAGACTAATCTCTTTACCCCAAATAGTTATGGGTTTTGGATCTAATAAGAATTGAGTATCTCCAAATATTAAGGCTAATAACACAGCTAAAATTATTGATATTAAGTATATTCTGGGCATTACTTCTTTTGTAAAAGACAATATCTAGATTGACCGGCTATTTTTGATTTAATCATATTCCACTCTGAAAATATTTCTTCAACCTTTTTTTCTTTTTCAATTTCTGTGCAAATAATAGATTTATCTGTTATTAGATCTTTATCAATTATTAAAGAGAATGCTTTTTTTAAGTAATTTAATCTAAAGGGTGCATCAATAAAAATTATATCAAGGGGCTTTTCAATTTTTTTTTCGAAAGGAAACTTCAATGAATCAACTGCCATTACTTCAGACTGGTTTTTAATATTTAACTTAATAGTGGTTTTGTAAAGTTCTTCGCACATTTTTCTGTTTTTCTCAGCAAAATAGACAAAAGATGCCCCTCTAGAAATTGCTTCTAATCCTAAGCTCCCAGTTCCAGCGAACATATCCAAACACCTAGAGTTTTTGATGTCATTAGTTAACCAGCTAAAAATGATTTCTTTGGTCCTATTGGTAGTAGGTCTTACGTATTTAGAGGCCTTAAATGGAATCTTTAATCCTCTAAATCTTCCTGCAACTATTCTTACATTAGAAATCCTTCTGCTCATGCTCAAATAATATCAGCTAAATTAAATTAAAGTAGATTTAGGGCTGTAGACATGATAATTTGCCGCTCCATGGACCTCGAGCCCGTCAATAAAGAGTTTCTCCAAGCCATGCGCGGCATAATCTCCACAGTGACAGTTGTGTCTGCAAAGAATGGAGAAAACAAACAAGCTATGACTGCTACTTCAGTTGCTTCTTTATCACTTGACCCACCTTCAATGCTGGTATGCATAAACCGCGAAGCGTCTATTCATGAGGTTATGAAAGAAGGTTTAGGTTTTTGCATTAATATTTTGTCATTAGGTCAAAAGAATTTAGCTGATATATGTAGTATTAAAGAAAAAGAAGAAGAAAGGTTTCTAGAAGGCAATTGGTCCGAGTTAGAAAATATTCCTTACAACATTGATTCTCAATCAAACCTATTTTGTAACTGTGTTCAGGCAATACAAAGTAGTACTCACACAATTTATGTAGGCGAAGTCACTAAGGTAATTAATAAGAATACTTTTGATCCTTTACTTTATAAAGATGGAAATTATTTAGACTAGTACAAAATGAAAAGTACTAGCGCATGGAAGCCAATATTCAATCTAAATTATTGTTTCTTTCTCTTATTTTTCTTTCCTTCTACTCTTTCTTCAGAGATTGTTATTGATGGTGAGTTGTCTGAAGAGGAATGGAAGACAGCTAGGGAAATCAATAAATTTTACGAGGTATTCCCTTTTTCTTTGAATGATGCTTCGGGAGACACAAGAATCCTGATCCAAGAGGATGGGAAGGGTATCTATATTGGATTTATCAACATTCAAGCCAAAGAAACTATAAGAGCCAACCAACATCAAAGGGATCAAGGGGCAAGACCTCCCGTAGGGGATCAGGTAGGAATAACCATAGATTTTGATAATGACGGCAAGACCGGCTACAGATTTTCCGTTAATGCAGGGGGTTCCATAAATGATGGAACTGTAATCAATGAGAATGAACAAAACATGGATTGGGATGGGGATTGGCTATCGGCCACTAGCATTACAGATACAGGCTGGGTTGCAGAGATTTTAATCCCCTGGACAATTACTTCTATGAAAACACAGAAAGGCGAAGAGCGAACTGTTGGGTTCTGTTTTTATAGAATGCTTCTCTCAGAATATAAAGTATCTGCCACATGCAGAGGGAGTCCTTATGTAAATAAATTTCTCTCTGTATTTGATGAAATGAATTTTAAGCAATACGAAGTTTCTCAATTGGATTTCTTTCCCTATGTAACTTTTTCTGATGATGCTGCCACTAAAGAAAACGATACAAAATTTGGGGCAGAGATTTTCTGGAAGATCGATTCAAGCAAACAACTCAATGCCACCTTCAATCCAGATTTTGGTCAAGTGGAAAGTGATGAGTTGGTTGTTAATTTTTCTGCCACTGAAACTTACTATTCAGATAAACGTCCATTCTTCGCCGAAAATCAATCCATGTTTGAAGTTCAAGGTTACGAAATGTTTTATGTCATTAACACTAGACGGATAGGTGCAGCACCTGACTATAGCTGTTCCAAATTATCTTCAAATCTAGTTTCTTTGTGTAACGCAAGCCAAAGAGGTACCTCAGACATAGATATAGCAGTTAGATACATACAACAAACTGAGAATTTTGATTTTGGTTTTTTAGGAGCTTCAGAACAAGATGAAGACTTTAGCCAAGGAAGAGATTTTTATGCCACTAAATTAAGGAAAACAAGTAAGGACTTTTCTTTTGGATATTTAGGCACTCATGTAGAAAGACCTCTATTGAATAGGGAAGCAACCGTACATACTGCAGATTTTGAGTATTGGGCGACAGAAGATCTCAGAGTAACTGGAGTTATGATGAATTCCAAAGTCAACGAAGAGGATGGATATGGTTTCAGGCTTGGATATGGCTACACGCCAAGCAAAACCTTTTCTGGTGGAATGGGTGTCTGGTATTTTGATGAAAAAATAGATTTAAGTGATATGGGGTATCTGTGGAGGAATAATTATGCAATGCTCTCTGGAAGGTTCGAATGGAAGCAACCCGAGTTTCCTGAGGGCTCTTTGAGCAGAGAAAGAAAGTACCAAATAGATTTTGCTTATGAGACTGATAGAAAAGGAACTAAAGAGACTCCTCCTATTTCATTGACACTTTCTAATGGGTTTAAAAATTCTTCCCAAGCCTCATTAAAAACTTTTTATAGAGCTAGCGGGAGAGACAGCGTTATTACTAGGAGATATGAACAATCACCCTATATAAATATGCCTAAAGGGTACGGTTATGAATTCGAATACATGGGACCTTCCAAGGATTACTATCAATACATGTTTCATTACAAAAGAAGAAAAGGAGAAGAATACACACCATCTCTTGGATGGAACACTGAATATGATGCTTTTCTAGAACTGTCGCCTTTTGATAACTTATCAATATCTGTGTATTACAGTGAGTACGAAGAGGAAGACTGGTTAAATTGGATCCAAGATAACTTGTTAGCCACATACAACATGAAACAAAGAGTTACTGTTACAGGACTAAATTGGTTTAAAGGCGATAAGCATGAATTAAGAGTTAAAGCGCAAATGGTTGCTTTCACTGCAAGAAATCCACTGCCTTTCTTAGCGGATCAAGATGGGAATCTAAATATTTCACCCAAGATTGCCTTACCACCCATAACCTTAAGTGATCTGGCTTTTCAAATTCGCTATAGATATGAATTGATGCCATTATCTTATCTCTACGTGGTTTACACCAAAGGAGGAAGGGTAGTGGGAATAGATGAAGAGGACAGTTTGAGAAAAATCTATAAACGCCCTTGGGAAGATCCTCAGGCTGATACTTTTACAGTAAAATTACGGTATAGATTCTAAAATAACTTCTTAACCTAAGTATGTTTTTACATACCAATATAGATTATATTGACTGCTTGTATTTCTCTATCCTGGCTTTAGAATAGCACTTCATTTTTAGGAGTTAATATATTGCATCGGAAGCTAAGTCTTTTTTTCTACTTCGTCTTAACATCCTCTTTCTTTTTTACATTGCCAATTTATTCAGTAGATATCAAGATTGATGGTGTTTTGGATGATGCGGATTGGTCTTCTGCAAGAGAGTGGACCAAGTATTATGAATCAATGCCATTTTCTTTGGCGGAACCAAAACATTTTCAGAAAGTTTTAATTCATCAAGATGAGAAAGGAATGTATTTCGGCTTTATTAATGAGCAGCCTAATGAATCAATACGTGCGAATAAGCATGAACGAGATGATGAAATGGCAAATGCCGATAAAGCTGGTCTAGCCATAGATTTTGATGGCGATGGTCTTACTGCTTATGGCTTCACGGTTTCAGCCGGAGGTTCTATTAGTGATGGAATCTACAGAAATGAGAATGATGTGAACTATGACTGGGATTCTGATTGGGATTCAGCCACTCATATTGAAGGAGATGCATGGTTTATTGAAATGTTTATTCCTTGGAGCATTGCACCTATGAAGGCTCAAAAAGGAGATAAAAGAAGGGTTAAATTGTCTTTTTGGAGAATGGTAGCAGCTGATTGGAGAGTTAATACCTCAATAAAGGGTAACCCAAGACAAGAAAAATTTATGTCTCTCTTTCATGCAATGGATTTTAATAATTACAGTGTTTCTAAATTAGATTTCTTTCCTTTTATAAACTTAACAGAAGATAGAGTCTTAGAAGAGATAGAAACAAAAGTAGGTGCTGAAATATTTTGGAAGATAGATGCTGGAAAGCAATTGAATGTAGCATTAAATCCTGATTTTGGACAAGTTGAGAGCGATGAACTGGTAGTTAACTTTACTCAAACAGAAACTTTTTACTCAGATAAAAGACCTTTCTTTTCAGAAAACCATTCTTTGTTTGATGTAAAAGGCTATAAATTCTTTTATGTTATAAATACTAGAAGAATAGGTGCTTCCCCAGATTATAATTGCTCTAAGTATTCTGGTTCTTTGAAGGATCTTTGTGGGTCAACACAGATAGGTATCACTGATATTGATTATGCAGTTCGTTATACACAACAAGAAGAGTCTTTTGATTTTGGATTTTTAGTTGCCTCTGAAGCCGATGAGCCCTTTACCCAAGGAAAAGACTTTTCTTCCATAAGAGTAAGAAAAAATGGAGACAATTACTCTATAGGTTATTTAGGAACCTATACTGATAGGCCCGTCCTGGATAGGAATGCTGATGTGCACTCAATAGATATGGTCTATAGACCAACTAATAAGCTTAGACTAGAAACTGTTTTTCTTACTTCAAATGTAGATCAAGGCTTAGATGGGACTGAAACGTCAGGTGACGCATTTAGATTTAGAATAACCGCTTCACCAAGAAAAGGAAGATGGCATGATATGGGGATCTTCTTTTTTGACGAAGAGACCGATATTAATGATATGGGATATCAAATGTCTAATAACTGGCTATTTATAGGGAGCCAAAATGGATTAAAATTTACTGACTTCGAAGAGTCTTCTATTTTACTCTCTAGTGAGTACGAATTTGGAGCAGGTTATGAAGCAAATGCAGATCTAGAAAAATCAGCTACATTTATTCATTTAACTTACAAAAGTACTTTTAAGAATACTTCCTTTATGGAATTTGGTAACTTTTATAGATCCGAAAGTAAAGATTATTGGATTACTAGGGGAAATACTGATTCTCCATTCATTAAGAAACCTGAGAATTATGGAACTTCCTTGCAGTACAAAGGACCATCTAAAAATTTCTTTAATTATTTCCTAGAGGTTAAGAGGGAGAAGGGCACTCAGTGGGGTTTTTCTGCCCTAGGTTTTGTAACCTCTTATACTGCTAATGTCGATTTCTCCATGAATGACAATCTTAAATTTATGATAATGCATCAGCACGCTGAAGAAGATAGTTGGTTAAATTGGATCCAAGATAATTTATTAGGCATTTATAAAAACAAGAAACAAAGGACAACTGTAGCTTCATTGAATTGGTTTGGTGGAGACAAACATGAGCTAAGGATGAAAGCCCAAATGGTTGCGTTTACTGCAAGAAACCCCAGCGCTTATCTTGGTGATACTTATGGAGCACTAAATCCTGTCGAAATGGCCCTTCCTCCATTCACTTTAGGTGATTTGGCTTTTCAAATTAGATATAGATATGAAATCTTACCTTTAGCTTACTTATATGTTGTCTATTCTAAGGGTGGAAGAATTGTTGAATATGATGAAGAAGACAATTTGGGAGATATATATAAACGTCCTTGGAATGATCCTCAGGCAGATAACTTCACAGTAAAAGTTAGATACAGATTCTAATAGGATAATTTTACGGTAAAATTAGGTTACTGGTTCTAACAGAGGAATGAATGACATCAAGGAAGGCTATATTTAGAAATATTTCTTTAATTCCAATTCTTCTTTTCAGTAATTTTCTTTTATCCACAATAGTTGTAGATGGAAAGCTAGATGAGGAGGAGTGGAAGTCTGCGCAGAAGATTACTAAATTTTATCAAGTTCTGCCTTTTACACTTGAAGAACCTGAGCAATCAACAGTAGTTTTAGTTTATGAAACTGAGGAAGGTTTGTTTGTAGGTTACAAAAACTATCAACCCACTGAAACTATGCGGGTTCAACAACATGAAAGGGACGCCGATGATGCCAATGCTGACAAAGTAGGAATGAGTGTGGATTTCGATGGAGACTCTTTGATGGCTTATTCTTTTACTGTCTCGCTTGGTGGATCCTTATGGGATGCTGTTTATCGCAATGAAAATGAAAGCAAAAAAGATTGGGATGCAGACTGGGTTGCAAAAACATCAATATCAGAAGATGTTTGGTATGCAGAATTCTTTATTCCGTGGACCGTTGCCCCTATGAAAACCCAAACAGGGGACCAAAGAAAAATAAAAATTAGTTTTTGGCGAAAGTCTCTAGAGATATTAAAAGCATTCGCTACCATTAAATCTAACCCCCGAAGATCAACGTTTATTTCTACCTTTAATGAACTAAATATAAAGAATTTTGATGTTTCGAACTTAGACTTCTTTCCTTATATAACAGCCTCAAACGAAAAGACATCAAACGACACAGATACAAAAGCGGGAGCTGAGGTTTTTTGGAAGATTGATTCGGGAAGTCAATTAAATGTTGCTCTTAATCCAGACTTTGGCCAAGTTGAAAGCGATGATGTGGTTATTAATTTTTCTGCTATGGAGACATTTTATGCCGATAAAAGGCCTTTCTTCTCTGAAAACCAATCTATGTTTGATGTTGATGGGTACCGTTTTCTTTATGTAATCAATACAAGAAGAATAGGGGCTTCTCCCGATTATAATTGTTCAGATTATAGCTCTGAATTAGAGGCTCTTTGCAGTTCAAATCAAGAAGGAAATACCGATATAAATCTTGCTTTTAGGTATACAAAAGTTGGACAGGGTTACGATTTAGGTTTCTTGGGTGCATTTGAATCTGATGAAGCCTTCAGTCAAGGAAGAGATTATTTTGCTACAAGGTACCGAGTAAAAAAAGAAAACTTATCATTTGGGTACTTAGGTACTTTCACTAAGAACGAAGTTTTAGGTAGGAATGCCAATGTAAATACAGTTGATATGGTTTACCGGCCTACTGAAGATTTTAGACTTTACGCTATCTTATTAAACTCTATTGTTGAGGATAACAAAGGATATGGGTTACGTATAAGTATAAGAAAGCAAGTTAACCAAGATTTATCCACAGGACTAGGAATTTATTATCTGGATAAAAATCTAGATATTAATGATATGGGATATTTGATGAGAAATGATTGGATTATGATTGGTGGAAGAACGCAGCTACAAAAAACTGATTTTAATAAAACTTCTAAGACACTGATGAGAACTTACCAGCATTCATATGGTTGCAGAGCATTATCTAATGGAGATAAAGAGGGCTGTTTTTCAGGATTTGAAATTAAAAACCAATTTAAGAATACTTCGCAAATTGAAACTGAAGTATTTTTTAGAACTAACGGAAGGGACAACCTGATTACTAGGGGTTCTGAGTTGGCTCCGTACATAAAATTACCTCAAAACTATGGAATTGACTTTAAGTATGTTGGTCAGAAAAATAAATTTTGGCAGTGGGATTTATTTGCGCAGAGATCTAAGGGCAGTGAACACTCAAGTGATCTTGGATGGAGAAATAAATACTATTCTTCAGTTAAAGTATTTCCTTTACCTAATTTAACTTTAAGGCTCTCTTACTCTCATGAAAAGGAAGCAAACTGGCTTAACTGGATTCAAGATAACCTTTTGGGTGTCTATGAAAAAACTCAGAGAAATACTAACTTTTCAATTAAATATTTCAAAGGAAACCAACATGAATTAAGAGTAAAGACTCAATTAGTTGCTTTTACTGCAAAAGATCCTCACGCTTACTTGGGCTCAATAGATGGAAGACTCAATGAAGACTCTACATACCTAAACCCTTTTAGCTTAGGTCAACTGGCATTTCAGGTTCGTTATCGATATGAAATTATGCCTTTGGCTTATTTATATGCAGTGTATACAAGGGGTGGAAAAATTTACGAAGCTGACGAGGAAGATAATTTAGGAACCCTGTATAAAAGGCCCTGGGAAGAACCTACAAAAGATAATTTTACTCTAAAAGTGCGTTACAGATTCTAAGATCTATGTTCTTCTGAACAGAACCAACCTTCTTCAGAACCAACGGCTTCCGACTTAGGAATATTGACTCCACAAGTCAGGCATTTAATCATCTCAACACTTACCTTTTCTTGCTTGGGTTCCTTTCTTTTAAAGAGAAAGTAAAGGCAGAAAAGTCCTATGATTCCTAATATTAAGATTAACTGAGACAAGCTTAGTTTTCGTTAAGAGGAGGGGGAATCTCTTCATCCCCTAGTAATCCGAAAGATAAACGGCTGACCCACGAGCGCTTAGGCCCAATCAACTCATCTGAATCAAAATTCGGATAGCTGGTTTTTAAAATCTCTAAATTTTTCTCTCGCAAATCTTGATAATCTAAAAGTTCATACGCATTTACTAGAATAGACAAAGCTTCGGGTACCTGAGGCGTATTAGGCATGTGTTCTAATACATATCTTGCCCTTCCAACTGCAGCTATATAGGCCTTTCTTTCCATGTAAAAGTTAGCCACATAGATCTCGTGTTGGGCCAAGATATTCTTAAGATAGATCATTCTCTGTTTAGCATGAGGGACGTATGGGGAATCCGGGTATCTAGCTACAAATTCACCCAAGTCTTCAAAGGACTGTTGAGCTGGCTCTATGTCTCTTTTAGACAGATCAGATGTGAAGTATCTAGAGAATAAACCTGAATCATCAGTGAAAGCAGCAAGGCCCCTTAAATAATACGCATAACCGGTGTGAGGATGACGGGGGTGCAGATTAATGAATCTTTCAGCAGCAGATCTAGCAGCTTCAAATTCAAAATTTCTATAATAAGCGTAAATAAGTTCTGCCTGGGCTTGCTCTGCATATCTTCCAAATGGAAATCTTCTTTCAAGTGTTTCAAGACTTGCAATTGCATTTGTGAAATTTCCATTTTTTAATCTAGTTTGAGACGCATCGTAAAGTTCCTTCTCCAAAAAACGTTCATCAGGTTGTTCATCATTGTTAGAACAAGAGACTACTAAAAAAAATGAACAAAATAAAAGTAATGAAGATCTCTTAATTATCTTATTTAATGAGTAGATATTATGGTGCTTTAGCATTTGGATTGCTGATTCTACATTTCTGTATAGATATTGGACAGAAAAAGAATTTTATGGTTCCTTAACAAAATATTAATCGAACAGATGAATCGAAAAATAGCATTAACATTAAATATCAAAGCCGACCAAAAGGGCAAGAGGGTTGATCTTGCTATAGCAGAAGCATTTACTGAATTTTCTAGGAGTCATCTACAAAAATTAATTAAACAAGGGGCCGTGAAAGTAAACGGTAAAGAAACTAAACCTAAGTACATTCTTCAAGGAAATGAGCTGATAGAAATAGTTGCTGAAGAAGCACCTCGGCTAGAAGATAAACCTGAAAATATAAAACTGGAAATAATATATGAAGACAAAGATGTATTAGTTATTAATAAGAGCGCTGGATTGGTAGTTCATCCAGGAGCTGGCAACCCAAGCGGCACCATGGTTAATGGACTAATTAATCTTGATTCAAAACTGGTTTACTTACCAAGAGCGGGAATAGTTCATAGGCTAGACAAAGATACTTCTGGACTAATGGTGATTTCACGAAATGAAAAGACTTATTTAAATCTTATTAATCAGCTAAAAGAAAGGTCTGTTAACAGAAAATATAATGCTTTGGTTGTAGGAGAGCCCAGTTTGAGCGGAGTTATAGATAAACCAATAGGCAGACATCCAAAAATTAGAACCAAACAGGCCGTCGTTAAATCAGGAAAGGAGGCTATAACTAAGTTTAAAACAGTAAAGAACTTGAATGGTTATTCTCTCTTGGATGTTTCTTTAGAGACTGGAAGAACGCATCAAATAAGAGTGCATTTATCTTATCTAGGTTTTCCCATAGTAGGAGATTCTGTTTATGGCAGTAGAAGAAAATATGCAAAGGGTACATCTGAAAATCTTAGGCAAGAAATAAATAACTTTAAAAGACAGGCTTTACATGCAAGCGCATTAACTTTTACTCACCCTTCATCAAAGAAAAATTTAACTTTTGAAAGCCCATTACCAAATGACATGTCAAGTTTAATAAATACCCTACAAGAAGATGATTCATAAGCTCCTAATTAAACCAGATCAGTTATTAGGTAATGGGGTTACTTCTTTCATGCTGACCAAGGCATATTTTGAAAGGCACTATTCTGAGCTTAGGGAAAGTAGATCTTTTGAAGATTTTGTAGGGTCTAAATTGGGAGTGCCGATTGTTTGGTTGGATCAGGTACATGGTTCTAAGGTTGAGTCTGTCGATACCAGTACTAAAGACTTAATTAATGCTTGCGATGGCCTCTATACCGAAGAAGAAAATATTGCCTTAGCTATCAAAACTGCCGACTGCTTACCATTGATTTTATCTTCCAAAGAGGGGACAGAATTATCAGCTTTGCACGTAGGCTGGAAAGGTCTTCAGAAAGGCATAGTTGAGAACGCCATATTGAACTTTAAGTGTGTAACAGAAAATCTAGTCGCGTGGTTAGCCCCTTGTATTTCATCAGAAAATTACGAAGTTGGCGAAGACGTTCACACTTTGTTTGTTAACTCGGATTCGCAAAGCATTTCTAGCTTTATACCTTCTTCAGATAATGGAAAGTGGTTGTTTAGTCTAAAACAAGAATGCATAAGAAGATTACAAAGATTAGGCATTGAGGTCATATCAAACCAATTTTGTACTTTTAAAGATGAAGATATTTTTTATTCGTACAGAAAGAATGCTAGTTCAAAAAGAATGGTAACTTTAACGTGGAGGAAAAATGAAAAATAAAGGCTTTATTGGTCTTGGTGTAATGGGATCACCAATGGCAGGGCATATCTCAAAAGCTGGTTACGATGTTACGGTCTTTAATCGTACTGTAGAAAAATCCAAACTTTGGCATGAAGAGCATGGAGGTAAAGTCGCCCTTTCCCCCTCTGAACTGGCTGAAGGATGCGACATGGTTTTTTTGTGTGTTGGCCATGACCAAGATGTGGAAGAAATAATTCGAGGCAGGAACGGAGTGCTAGAAAGCATGGAACCTGGTGGAATTATCGTAGATCACACCACGACCTCTTCAGTCTTAGCGAAGAACATGGCAATGAGTTCATTGAAAAAAGGCATTTTTTTTATCGATGCCCCAGTTTCTGGAGGCGAGATAGGTGCGAAAGAAGGATCTTTAACTATTATGGTTGGAGGTGACGAAGAAGCGTTTAACTCTAGCCTACAAGTTCTGAACCTGTACTCAAAATATTCCAAAAGAATGGGGGATTCTGGAACAGGTCAATTAACTAAGATGGTTAACCAAATTTGTATAGCTGGTTTGATACAGGCCTTAGCAGAAGGAATGCATTTTTCAGAAAAAGCAGGATTGAATACGCAGGAAGTTATTGAAGTCATTTCAAGGGGAGCAGCTCAATCTTGGCAAATGGATAATAGATGGGAATCTATGCTGGCAGATTATTATGAACACGGATTTGCAGTTGATTGGATGCGAAAGGATTTAGGATTTGTTCTGGAAGAATCTGTAGTTAATGGGTCCAATTTGGAAATAACTAATTTAATAGATTCTTTTTACGATGAGGTTCAGCAAAGGGGAGGTGGTAGATGGGATACCTCTAGTTTGTTTAGGAGGCTGAACAGCCAATGAGTTTGTTTCCAGATTCAAACAACAGTGAGTGTAGAAGTCTTTTTGAGGATACTAAAAAAAGTTTGAATGAATTAGCAAAAAACCTTGAAATTAGTTCAGTTTCAAATAGTTTTTTTACTGAAATTGTTATTCCTTTAACCAGTTTCTTCAACTCTTTAGAGAAAAGGGATCACCCTTATTTCATTTGTTTCACAGGGGGTCAGGGATCGGGAAAAACCACGTTATCCGAATTTGTTCAGTTAGCTCTCCAAGAAGGCTATAAAAAAAGGAGTTTAGGTTTTTCTATAGATGACATTTATAAAACACCAGAAGAAAGAGAGGATTTAGCCAAATCCATACATCCTCTTTGTAAAGTGAGAGGTGTACCAGGAACACATGATGTTAAATTAGGCCTAGATACTTTAAATAGTCTTGTTCATGCACAGCCTTCTACCCTTACATCGATACCATCCTTTTCTAAACCTCTGGATCGACATTATCCAAAGGAAACTTGGCAAGAGTACAAAGGAAAACCAGATTTTATTTTCTTTGATGCCTGGTGTGGTGGCGCTAGACCTGTTCCCACTGAAAACTGGAAACCTCCTATGAATACTCTTGAAAAAGAAGAAGACCCTAAAGGCATCTGGTCAAAATGGAGTAATACTGAGTTAGCAGGAGATTATCAAATCTTGTTTGAAAGATTTGATTTATTGTTGATGATTAAAGTACCTAACATGGAACATGTTTATGAAAGTAGGTGGTTGCAAGAACAGACCTTAGCTAAAACTCTTAAAGATCCTGAAATGAAAAAGAAGATAATGAACAAACAAGAAGTATTTAGATTTGTAATGCATTACGAAAGATTAACTCGTTATATTTTAGAAGAAATGCCTTCTTTTGCTGATATTGTTCTAGAAAGAGACAAAGTTTTTAATTTCTCTTTCCATAAAACACCTTAGAACCTGATTATATGGGGAATTCTTGACTTCAATTTATCTGGTGTCACAATGCGCCACCTTCAGCTTTTTGCTGTTATTAGGTACTTATTATGAGTAAAGAAAAACTAT
>Ga0207990_1000175_pt1 | contig 37866 bp, 41 predicted proteins | sample ETNtaG_8_FD_185780 | JGI IMG/M metagenome (GOLD analysis project Ga0207990, IMG submission 185780) | Marine microbial and viral communities from oxygen minimum zone, Eastern Pacific Ocean - ETNP201406SV75 (SPAdes) (version 2) | ecosystem: Environmental > Aquatic > Marine > Oceanic ...
TGATATGGGATGGGAAACATTGCCCTTGTTGTAGTAAGGTATTACGATGTAAACCAAGAACGGGTAAGGGAAAACAAATGTTTCTAGAACAAAAAATGAAGATACAAAAAATTCTTTGAATCAAATTAATCATAATTTTTAATATATTAATCCCCATCCATGATACATTTTATTGTCTGATGTATTACTCATCCAAAATACTAGAATAGAAGGGTCTGGCTATCTTGGTGAACTTCTAACAGATGATGGATTCCACATTACATCTGTGAATGCGAAACATGAAGAATTACCTGACAAAGATTTTTCACTAGTTGTAATATTGGGTGCACCTGAAAGTGCTAATGATGATTTTGATTATCTTCAAGCAGAACAAAAATTAATCAAAAACACTGTTGAAAAAAATACGCCTGTTCTTGGAATTTGTCTTGGTTCTCAATTAATTGCTAAAACTTTTGGTGCATCTGTTTACTCTGGTCCAAAAAATGAGATTGGATTTTATCATGATTTGAAAGTCGAAAATAATTCATCTCTTTTTTCAGGTTTGAATAACCCATTTTCTGTATTTCATTGGCATGGTGATACCTTTGATTTACCTGAAGGTGCTACAAGATTGGTCTCATCTGAGAATTATCTAAATCAAGCATTTCAGTACAAAAGTGCAGTTGGATTACAATTTCATTTGGAAGTAAATGAAGAAATGGTAAATTTGTGGCTTGATAATACTGAAGAAAAATTACAACAAATCCCTTACATAGATCCTCAAAAAATTCGTTCAGAAATTAATGATAATATTATAACTGTAAAATCAAACATGAAAATTTTTTACAAGAATTTCAAATCGTCATTCAATCTTTGACCAAAGTTTAATATATTGAGTTTTGATTTCATCGATCGAACGATGGTCGCTGTAAACAAAATTTTTGAAGAAACTATCCAAACCGATCATAAAGTAATTACCGAAGAATTATCTAAATCCATCCTCAAATCTTATGGAGTAAAAGTTCCACCTTATGCACTAGCTACTTCTGTAGAAGATGCAGCAAAGCAAGCAAAGAAAATTGGCTTTCCTTTAGTAATGAAAGTAGTATCCCCACAAATTTTACACAAGACTGATGTTGGTGGAGTTAAAGTTGGAATTGACAATATTGCTGATGTAAAAAAGACATTCACTGACATGTATGGTAGACTTTCTAAAAAGAAAGGTGTTGACGTAAAAGGAATCCTTCTTGAAAAGATGGTTCCAAAAGGTGTTGAATTAATTGTAGGTATTCAAAATGATCCACAATTTGGCCCAATGATTATGGCTGGTATGGGAGGTGTAATGACTGAAGTCTTTAAGGATGTTGCATTTAGAATGCTTCCAATTACCACCTCTGATGCAAAATCTATGTTAAACGAACTCAAAGGTTCCAAACTTCTCAAAGGTTTCAGAGGAAGTGAACCAATTGATCTTAACATGGCAGCAAAAATGTTAGTGGACATTGGAAAATTAGGCGTAGAAAATGCCAATTACATTAACAGTATTGACTTTAATCCTGTAATTGTCTATCCAAAATCACATTTTGTAGTTGATGCAAAAATTATTCTAAATAATAAATTAAAAATCAATTCCATCTCAAAAGCAAAACCAAACATTACCTCTATGGAGTCATTCTTTACTCCAAAATCTGTTGCACTAGTTGGTGCATCTGCAACCCCTGGAAAGATTGGTAATTCAGTTTTAGATGCACTTGGAAAACAAGATTACAAAGGAAAAGTATTTCCAATTAATCCTAAACAAGAATCCATTCTAGGAATCAAGTGTTATCCTTCCTTAGAAGCAATAGATGAAAAGGTTGATCTGGTTGTTGTCTGTATTGATCTTGCATTCTGTGGACCTATTATGAAGACATGTGCTGAGAAAGGAATTCACAATGTTGTAATCGTTTCAGGTGGCGGTAAAGAACTCGGTGGTGATAGGGCTGCAATGGAAGCTGAAGTTAAAAAATTATCCTTAAAACACAAAATTCGTGTGGTTGGTCCAAACTGTATTGGCATGTTCAATGCTGCAAATCGTCTTGATTGTGCATTCCAAGGACAAGAAAGAATGGTTCGTTCAAAATTAGGAAATGTTGCATTTTTCTCACAAAGTGGAACTATGGGAATTAGTATGTTAGAAAGTGCAGATGTATTTGGTTTATCAAAAATGATTAGTTTTGGTAACCGTTCTGATGTTGATGAAGCAGATATGATTTGGTATGCTGCAAATGATCCTCAAACTAAAGTAATTGGATTGTATGTTGAAGGATTTGGTGATGGCAGAAAATTCATCAATACTGCTAAACGTGTAATGAAACAAACAAAGAAACCAATCGTAATTTGGAAGAGTGGAAGAACTGCTGCAGGTGCAAAACAAGCAGCATCTCATACTGGTTCCCTTGGAGGCTCAAATGCAATGATTATGGGCGCATTCAAACAAGCAGGAATTATTTCCGTTGATAGTTATCAAGAATTAGTTGGTGTCTTAAAGGCACTAGCATGGCAACCTCATGCAAATGGTAATCGTGTTGCTATGACTAGTAATGGCGCTGGCCCAATGATTGGTGGAATTGATCAATTAGAAAAATCAGGTCTTACAATAGGAAAATTATCTCCTAAGACAATCAAAAAAATTAAGGAACATTTCCCACCAACTGTACCAATTCACAATGGCAATCCAGCAGATGTTGGTGGTGGTGCAACTGCAGATGATTATAAATTCGTCATTGAACAATTCATAGACGAAAAAAATGTTGATATTGCTATGCCATGGTTTGTTTTCCAAGACGATCCACTTGAAGAAACAATTATTGGTTATCTAGATGAATTATCCAAAAAGGGAATTAAACCAATTTTGGCTGGTGGAAATGGTGGCCCGTATACTGAAAAAATGATTAAATTAATTGAGGCACATAATGTTCCAGTTTACAGTGACCTCCGAACTTGGGTTGCAGCAGCATCTGCATTAGCTCAATGGGGCAAAATACGCGGAAAATAGAGAACATTTAATTCTCGTATAACTCGGAAAAATATTATGTCACTAGTTACCACATCTACTTCTGACGGCATTTGTACTGTCAAAATCAATAGACCTGACAAACTCAATGCCATGAATACAGATGTTGCAAAAGAACTAATCAAAACTTTTGAAGCACTAAATCATAATGATGATGTCAAAGTAATCATTTTGACTGGTGAAGGCGAAAAGGCATTTTCTGCAGGAGCTGATATTGAATATATGTCAAAAATTTCTGCAGATGAGTCAGTTGCGTATGCACAAACTGGCCAACTTGTCACTTCAACTGTTGAATTAGTAAAACAACCTACTATTGCAGCCGTAAATGGATTTGCTTTGGGTGGTGGTTGTGAACTTGCAATGTCTTGTGATATCAGAATAGCTGCAGATACAGCTAGAATGGGTCAACCAGAAGTAACAATTGGAATTCCTCCTGGATGGGGTGGAACACAAAGATTGATGAGAATTGTGGGAATAGCAAAGGCAAAAGAACTTGTCTATACTGGTAAGATGGTCAAAGCTGATGAAGCAAAAGAAATTGGACTTGTAAATCAAGTAGTTCCTCTTGCATCATTACAAGAAGAAGCTTTGAAGATGGCACAACAAATTGCTAGAAACTCTACTATGGGTGTTCAGATGTCAAAAGTTGCAATCAATAAAGGACGAAATGCAGATCTTGATACTGGCCTTGCAGTTGAACTACTTGCTTGGAGAAACTGCTTTACACATCCTGACAGAGAAGAACGAATGACTGCATTTGTTAACAAGTCAAAAAAATAGCTATTTCCAATTCCTACTTATTTTATTGTTTTTGTCTTGCACTGCAAACTCATCTATTATATCTTATTTTTTTATCATTTTTACATGCAAGAATTAATTCAAACAAGAAAAATAATGGAGGATGAAAGAAAGCAAATTATTTTACAAGTACTTGCTGACAAATATTGTAAACATATTCTCCATAGTACAATTGAATCGCCAAAATCTGCTATGGCTTTGTCAAATGATGAAAAAATTCCTATAAGTACAGTCTATAGACGACTACAAACCCTCTTTGATGCAAAATTACTTGCAATTTCAGGATCAATTAATTCTGATGGAAAAAAGTTCTTTCTGTACAAAAGCAAAGTAAAAGCAATTTCCATTAAATGTGATCTACATAACACAACAATTGAAGTTGAGCCTAACATCAGTGCCTGACTGTGAAATTAATTTATATTCATTGGATTTGAAACATGAATGAAAAGTTGACTACAAAAAGGCAAATGCACACTCAAAAAAAATACCCTACTAGAAGTATTACCTATAGACTTCCTGAAAAATTAATTAATGAATTAGAAACTGAAGCTGCACAAAAAAGTATTTCTCAAAATGTTCTAGTTAAACAAATTCTAGAAAAATATATTGAATGGGATAGATTTTCTGACAAAATTGGAATGGTTCCTGTTCCAAAAGGAATCTTACAATCTTTGGGTGATGAATTAGATGGAAAAGACATTGATGAAGTAATCAATTTGATCTTTCCTATGATTAAAGACACTGTCATGTTCATCAAAGGAGGCTATGACATTAAACGATGTCTTGAAACATTAGAAGATTACATGCAAGCATCTGGTATGAAGTCTGATCATAGAATTGAAGGTGATATGCATACATTTTTGATTCAACATGATTTGGGAATGAAATGGTCTGTTTTTACTGAACAATTACTAACTCAGGTTTTTAGAAACTTTTTACCAGATATGGATTTAAAATTTCAAACAACTGATCACACAGTAATTTTATCTGCGCCACTGGGTTCTGATTTTGATGAACATGATTATCATGATTGAAATTCAGTAATTATTTGAAATATCCCTTTTACCTAACACCTGTATGAATTTAGAGTATTCTCTGGAGAAAATCAAAATTGAAAAAATTATGAGTGATTCTTTTGTAAGTGTTGATTCGTCAATCCCAGCCACTGATGCTGCAAAAATGATGGAAAGAGCTGATGTTGGAGCAGTGATGGTTTTAGAAAATGGTTATCCAATTGGAATCATTACTGATAGAGATTTTGCAATTAAAATAACTGCTCACTCTTATCCGCTTGACACTCCTGTCCGACGAGTAATGTCTTCTCCTCTAATTTCTATTGATTCTACTTCTGATTTACAGATTGTATTTGATTTAATGTCTTCCAGAAAAGTCAGAACATTACCTGTAATTGATGATGAAAAGGTTGTTGGAATTGTCACTTCTAGCGGTATCGTGAAATATCTTTCAAAACATTTGAAATCATGATAAATTGATGTAAATTTCTTTAATTCCTAATTGGTTGAGTGTGAAAAGCTTATTATAATTTGATTCGGCTTTTTTCATTATTATGGCAACTGAACAAACACAAAAGATGATCACAGTTACTGCAAAAGCAGCTGAGAAAATCCAAGAGTTCATGAAAGAAGAAGCAGAATCTCCTGAATACCTTAGAGTATATGTTCAAGGTGGAGGCTGTTCTGGTCTATCCTATGGTATGGGCTTTGAAAAAGCACCAGAAGAAGATGATCTTGTCATGGAAGAAAATGGGGTAAAACTCCTAGTTGATAGTTATAGTGTTGACCATTTGCAAGGTGCAAATGTAGACTATATTGAAAGTTTGATGGGTTCTGGATTTAAAATCAATAATCCAAATGTAACCAAATCATGTTCATGTGGTCATTCATTTAATACTGAATAACCAACTGTAATTATTTTTCATTTTTAGTTTTTTATTCATTATATCTGAATTTTTTGTAATTTCATTTTCTCATAGAGCCTTTTGGCGATACCCTCATATATCGAGGAGAGGTATCGAAATTATGAAAATACAGGAGATGATTAGTTTATGCCTCAAACAGGAATTGTCAAATATCACGTTAAACTTTCCTATGAAGTCGATGGACTCGTTGAAAGAGCAGATATAATCGGTGCAATCTTTGGCCAAACAGAAGGACTGTTAGGCCCGGAGATGAATCTAAATGAACTGCAACGAGTTTCTAAAGTAGGTCGTATTGAAGTTAATGCAAAGTCTACTTCAAACACTACTAATGGTGACGCATTAATTCCAATGAGTACTGATATCGATACATGTGCATTAATTGCTGCAGGTATTGAGAGTATTGACAAGGTGGGACCATTTGATTGTGCTTTCAAGTTGGAAGCAATTGATGATGTTCGAGCTGCAAAGAAAGACGATATTGTAAAACGTGCAAAAGAAATCAAGCAAAAATGGGCAACAAAAACTGTCAGTGAAGGAGAGAGTATGTTAAATGATGTACATCGAGGTGATACTGGAAAATTATCTACATATGGTCCATCAAAACTAACATGTAGTTCTGGTGTATTTGATTCCAAATGGGTAATTCTAGTTGAAGGAAGAGCAGATGTAATTAATCTTCTAAGATCTGGATATGATAATGTATTAGCAATTGAAGGTGCAAAAATTGATGAGTCTATTAAGGAATTATGTAATGAAAAAGATTCAGTTGTTGCGTTCCTTGATGGTGACAGAGCAGGTGGATTTATTCTTAAAGAACTCAAATCTGTTGTTACACTTGACTATGAACTACAAGCCGATTCTGGTGTTGAAGTAGAAGAATTAACTCCTCAAAGAGTTGATGAAATTCTAAGACCAATTGCTGATGAAATTAAAAATGGAAAACCTGAACCAACATTGAAAAGTGAAAACGATAAAGCAATTTCAGATTTAGCATCAAAGATTTTCCCAAACCTCAATGAAACTCTTGAGGCTGTTGCATTAGATGAAAGTAAAAATGAAATTTTCAAAGTTCCAATCAGCGAAGTTGTAAGTAAATTATCATCACAGTCTGGAATAAAATATCTCATCTTAGATGGAATAATTACTCAAAGACTTTTAGAAGGTGCTAAAAACGCAGGCGTAGAATGTGTAATTGGCCATAGAGTTGCAAAATTATCTAATGATAATGGTGTAACATTGAAAACATTCAGTGACTTGGGTGTATCTTAGGATTTTTGATGACTGAATTAAAAATTCAGCACATCTTAACTCTCTCTTATTTGTTATCTAAAGGAGCAAAATACAACTATGTCACAATTACTACTTCTTCACTTGGTAAAAATATAAAAAAATCACAACAAGCTGCATCTAAACATCTTCTTGAATTAGAACAAAATCAATTCGTTGAACGAATAATTAGTGGAAGAAAAATTTCAATTAAAATCACTGATAAGGGTTTTTCTGAAATGATAAAACTCTCTACAATCCTCCAAAAAAGTTTGAATTCTTTTCCATCACATGTTGAGATAAATGGTACCTTGATTTCTGGAATGGGTGAAGGTGCATACTATATGGGATTAAAAGGGTACACAACTCAATTCAAATCTAAAATAGGATATGTTCCATTTCCTGGTACTCTAAACGTTCGAATAGATCAAAAAAAACACCAGGAAGCAATTAAACAATTTGTGTCTTTGAATGGAATTAAAATAAAGAGTTTTTCAGATGGTAAACGAACCTATGGTTGGGTGAAATGTTTTCCAGCAAAATTAAATAATTCAATTAGTTGTAATTTGATCTTACTTGAGAGGACACATCATGATAATTCTGTTGTTGAATTAATCTCAAAAACATGTTTAAGAAAAACTGCAAAATTAAAAGAAGGTGCAAAAATTTCTCTTAAAATTTTAATTAATTCCTAAATACCGTGAATTGAATCCCCATACTCTTTTTTGATATCTGAACTGGAACTTTTTGGAACTGGAGATTTTAATCTTGCAACTTTTGCATCTAAGTTGATTCTATTACATCCTTCAGTGATGAATTTCTCTTGATGAGTCTGATCATATCCTAATACTATGGTCTGTGGTCTTACGTTATTCACAGTCTTGAAAATATCCTCTTCTTGACCAATTAAACAAAGATCTACCATTACAAGTGAATCTACTAGCTCTTTTCTTTGTTCTTGAGAATGTAATGGATTTTTCTTCTTCATTTTCACTGCTGTGTTATCTGTCGCTACAACAACAACTAACACATCTCCTAATGCTTTGGCTGCATTTAGTGTAGATATGTGACCTGGATGGATGATGTCAAAAACTCCTCCTGCTAATACTACGTGTAGTGAATTCCTTCCTTTTTTACTAAGTGTACATCTATCATCATTTACTAATTGATTATTGATCATTTCATCAATTTTTGAATTGATGACCTCCTCCGAAATCATACTTTTTTCTTTGATTGATTTGATTACTGGTTTTTTATCTATTTGACATACGAAAATTCTAGAAAGAATTATTTTTTCAATTTGTTCCAATATTTTTTCTATTTTGAGACCCTCTCTTTAATTCATTGCTAAACATTACATTTTTGGGTCAAGACCTTTTGCCAATCTTAATGCATCAACAAGTCCATCAGCATACCCAATACTCAATATTGCAACTTCATCTTGACCATCCTCCAAAAATTTCTCTGCATCTTGAATGTATAGTTCAGCATTTTCTAAAATTACTTGATATTCTTTCTGATCTTTGTAGTGTGGCTCTATTTCTTCTAATGCTTCTCTAACCATTGGAACATATTTTTCCATCATTTGTTTTGAAATTTTTTTCGTTTTTTCAGAATTATCAAATGGTTCATCAATACATTGACCAAATATCTTCAGCGCATCTGATTCTGTAAAATGCATTCTACCTGGAATGATTATTGTATGTGGTGGTTTTCCAAAATCTTTCTTTTTCAAACTAGATATTTTACCTGAAATAATTGTTTGATCCTTAAATCCAATCCTTGATGCAATAATAGCATAAGTGGATGTACTTATTACATTCCTTTTTTGTCCTTCTTCTGTTTCTATTAGTCCTTTTAGTGCATTATTAGGTTCTAAGAAAAAATCTTTGTCCTGATTATATTCTAAAAGAAGTACAGTGTGATTCCCTTCTATGATATTTTTATAAATTACATAGTATGGTGTTGTGAGTGATTTCATTTCACTCATTATTGTTGCAATTCTTCCAACTTTGTAGAAATGTAATCCACATTCGCCAATCATTGAAGTAAGTGACGATGCTGCATGGATTGAAAATGTTTTAATTTTTTCTTCAATGGCTCTAGTTCTTAATTCAATGTGGGTTGTTGCGATATATGGATCCCCATATGATAGGAGAGCTACCTTCTTTTTCTTTGAATTTTCTAAAATTTCTTTTCCATCTTCTACTAACCATCTTTTTGCTGGTTTGAATTCACCTTTCGTGGCATTTTTAATTTTAGTTAAATCTGATTTTCCAATTGGACTTGTAAATTGTTCAAGATAAACAATATCTGCTTTTGATAATACATCTAATGCTTCATTAGGTATTGACTTGAATCCTGAAATACCTAAACCGATAAACCACAGCATTATTGCATTTTTTTGTCATGAAGTCTTTTTAAATGCTGTAGAGTCTTTTTGAGAACTTCAATACCTCTAAGATATTCATCAACTGAAACTTTTTCATCAATTGTATGTGCTTCATGAGGATCTCCTGGACCGTATGTGACGACAGGAATATTCCATTGATTGCCTAATACATTCATGTCCCCTGTACCTGTTTTTCTAATTAGGGTTGGTCTTGACTGCTCAGCTTCCATTACTCCAAGTGTAAATGCTCTAACTAATGGAGAATTGTGGGCTGCTTCAAATGGTTCTGTTTCATCAAGAATTGAATAAAATGCTTCTACCTTTCTTTTCTCTGCAATATCTTTAACAAGCGTAGCGATTTTTTGTTCAATGGATTTACAATTCATATCTACTGGGATTCTAATATCAAAAGTTGTTTCACATTCTTTTGGAGTAACATTGTGACTTGTACCTCCTTTAATTTCAGTCATTGTTACCGTTAGAAGCATTCCTTTGGTTCTTTCTTCTTGACCTTTCTCTAATCCTTCTTTAAGCTCATTTGCAAAAATAGATGCTTCTTGAATTGCATTTTTTGAAAGCCATGGTGCACTTGCATGAGAACTATCTTCTACACTGATTTTAAGATTAATTGCTAATCTTCCTTTGTACGCTATTGTTACTTGTTTAATCCCACTTGGTTCTCCAAAAACTGCATAATCTACATCCAATTCTTTTTTTACAATGTTTTTAATCCCAATTGCATTTCCTTCTTCATCTACTGCTCCTACAAAAATTACTGTTCCATTATTATTTTGAATTGAAGCTGCTGCAAATAACATTGCCATTAATGGAGCTTTTGCATCTGATGCCCCTCGTCCATAAAGTGAATCTCCTTCTCTTCTAACCTTTACTTTTCCTGGAACAACATCCATGTGACCGCATAACATAATTTTTGGTGACCCTGAACCTTTTGTGGCAATAACATTTCCTACTTCATCAATTTGAATATCTTCAAATCCTAAATCATCACATTTATCCGCCAAAAATTCTGCCATTGGTTTTTCGCTTAATGATGGCGTGTACAGTCTAAGTGCTTTTTCTAACATCTTTACTGCAAATCTTGGTGTTACTGTAAAATGAGTGTCCATTTTTCACTTGTCTACCTTTACTGCATAATCAAGCATCAATGAAGGAATGTCTACATCACATACTCTAACTGTGTTTTTGTATTCTGTTGTATTGTTTACTTCGTGCACTACTAGTCCTTTTTCATCACTTTCCATCAAATCCACTCCTACAATATCTCCTTGAACTGCATTCTTTGCTTTAATACACATCTCTTCCATCTCTTGAGTTACTTTACATGGTTCTGCAATTCCGCCAAGTGCCATGTTTGTTTTCCAATGTTTTGAAATTCTATAAATTGCAGCAACAATTTTTTCACCTACCATTATTGCTCTGATATCTCTTGGTGGCCTTTTTACAAATTCTTCAAGATAATGAATTTGATAAATTGGATACATGGTTTCTCTACTTTCAATAATTCCTTCTGCTGAATCAACATCATTTATTTTTGAAATTAATCTGCCCCAACTACCAACTGTTGGTTTAATCACTTTAGGAAATCCTTCAGTTTGCAATGCTTCTAAAGCTGCATCTTTTGAAAAAGCTACAGTAGCATCAGGTGTTGGCACTCCGAATTTTTTTAGTAACATATGTGTGAATAATTTATTTCCTGCAAAAACCCCTGTATTCAAACAATTAATCACTTTAACTCCAAGTCCTTCAAGAGCTGCAGTTGAATGTAAATTTCTGTAATAACTCACACATCTTTGAATAACTACGCCATAATCCTCTGGTTTTTTTTCTAAGTTTAATGCTAATTTTTTACAATCAACCATCTGTATATTGATATTATTTTTTTTACCTGCTTCTAGCAGAGCTTTTTCTTCCCAACGGATAGTATCGTAAAGAATAGTAACGTCTGGACTCACTGTCCCCAATCCTCGCCAACCGTTTGGGCAGGCTTGAGATCGAAACCATCTGAACCTTTTGCTAATTCAAAACTTGCACCGCATTCTGGACATGTCACAATTTCTCCTTCAAGTGCATCACTTGGAATTGAAATAGTTGCGTCACATTCTTCACATTTAGCCATATTTGTTCCTCATATCTCCTCTTTATTTATCATCATTTATCTTTTTTTCAAGTCTATCTTCAAGTGGAATTTCTATAAGATCTCCCATTCTAAGACCTTTTAATCCGGCTGCAACTGCTTTTGCACTTTCATCGTTCTTTTCAAGACCTAATAATGACATCAAATAGGCTGCACCTGTTTTTCCAGCTAATTCCCCAAATACTATCCTTCTTCTATTTCCTACTGCTCTTGGTGGAATGGGCTCATATGCTGCAGGATTTTTGAGAATTGCAGCAAGATGTGTTCCTGCTTTGTGTTTGTATGCCGAAGATCCTACAATGGGTTTTGAATCATATGGTTTGATTGTTGTATATTCTTCAATTAATCTAGAAAGATCTAACAACATATCTAATCTAAAGTCATTTGGTGATTTGTATAGATATGTTAATGCCACTGCAACTTCTGCAAGAGGTGGAATTCCTGTTCTTTCACCAATACCATCAATAGTTGTGTGAATCTGATCAACTCCTGCATCACATGCTGAAAATGCATTTGCAACTGCAAATCCAATATCATTGTGAACATGTGCATCTAATGGCACATCTATCATGTTGCTGACTTTTTTGACAAAATTATACATTCCAATTGGACGTAAAATTCCCACTGTGTCTGGAAGACTAATTCTATCCACTCCTGCTTCTTCAATTGCTTTACAAACTTTTAACAGAAATTCTGGTTCTGCTCTACTCCCATCTTCAACTGTAAATCTGATTTTAAGTCCATGTGATTTTGCATACTCTACAGTTTCCACTGCTCTGTTGAGTGCTTCTTCTCTTGTAATACGTAATTTGTCTTTAAGATGAATATCTGAAATTCCTAAATATGCTGCACACCATTTTGCATCACAATCTAATGAAATATCTATGTCTTGTTTGAGAGCTCGTCCATGAGAAACAATATCTGCATTTAATCCCTGTTTGATGATTGTTTTTGTTGCTTCTTTATGATCATTTGACACTACTGGTGAAATTTCAATTTGATCTACACCAAAATAATCTAACATCCATGCAATCTGAATTCTTTGTTTGTTTGTAAATGAAACACCTGGATGTTGTTCTCCTTCTCTTAAAGTACTATCTAATACTCTGATTTTCTTTGGGTTTTTGTCATATGCATTGTAAAAGTTTGCATAGTGATTCGGATCCTTCATTGCTATATTCGTTAACTAAAATTGATGATATAAACATATTCGAACTAACATCGTTGGAAATAAAAAAAATTGATCCTAAACTAGTTTTAATTTTTAATTATTTATCGAATGTCGTTTTTAGATGATTTTTCTCAAAATAATTACAGTATTTGTATCTACAACTCCTGTAATTTTTCTCAATGCATCAATACTGTTGTTGATATCTGAAATATTTTGTGCACTGATTATTGTTGTAATGTCATATTGACCTGTTATCTCATATACTGTTTTAACACCGTTTAATTTTGCAAGTTTAAGAGAAACTTTTGATGTATCTGTAGCAGAATCTACTGACACTAAAACTATTGCACTTGTGGCATTCTCTTCCCCCATTTCTAAAGTAAATTTTTTGATTGTTCCACTTCCAACTAAGTTCTTAACTCGTCGTCTAACTGCTGATTCAGAAAGTTTTAATTTTTTTCCAATATCTACAAATGATTCTCTAGAATTCTCTTTTAGGTATTCAATAATTTTTTGATCTATGTTATCCTTGTGCATTCCTTTTTTGTTCCTCTTCAGTTAGTATCGAATCTAGAGCATGTAAAACTTTTGTTACATCTTCTTCTGAAATTACTAGTGGCGGAAGAATTCTTAAGATATTTCTTCCAGAGTATAACATTAACACCCCTTTCTTTATCAACCCCATTAGAATATCTCTTACTTCAAACTTCATTTCTATACCTATCATGAGACCTTTTCCTCGAATTTCTCTAATCATTGTATGTTTTTCTTTTAATTCTTCTAATCCTTCTCTGAATTTCTTACCCATTTTTTCAGAATTTTCAATTAGTCCATCTTCAGTCAGTGCCTTGAGTGCTGCAGTACCTGCTGCACAAGAAATTGGGTTTCCTCCGAATGTTGAAGAGTGTTCCCCTTTACTGATTGCAGCTAAAATATCTGGACGAACAAGTGTTGCTCCCATTGGAACTCCTCCAGCAATTCCTTTTGCTAGACACAAAATATCAGGTGCAGTATTCCAATGATCACATGCCCATAATCGTCCAGTTCTACCTAAACCAGCTTGTATTTCGTCAAAAATTAAAAGAATTCCTTTCTCATCACACAATTTTCTAACTTCTTGTAAAAATCCATCTGGTGCAACAATAATTCCACTTTCTCCTTGAATTGGTTCTAAAATAACAAAAGCAGTATCTTCATCTATTACTGAACGAAGTGATTCAATGTCTCCATATGATGCAAAAGAAACTTTTTCCACTAATGGTGCAAATGCTTTTCTGTATTTTGGATTAAATGTTAATGATAATGCTCCAAATGATTTTCCATGATATGATCCTTTCATGGCAATCATTCCTTTTTTACCTGTAAACTTTCTTGCAAACTTCATTGCAGCTTCTATTGCTTCTGCACCACTGTTGTTTAGATGAACTTGTGTTAGTTCTTTGGGTGCTAAACCAATAAGTGTCTTCAAAAATTCTTCTCTCGTTTTATTGTACAGAGAACTATGTACCGTTATGATTTTATCAATTTGATTTTTTATTGCATCGTTAACTCTTTTGTTTTGATGACCAACTAATGCAACACCATATCCTCCCATACAATCGATGTATTCTTTTCCATCTGTGTCCCAAACATGAGCTCCTACTCCTCTTTCAACTGTAACTGGAAATCTTTGATAGAGATTTCCCATGAATTGATCTTCACTCATGTTCAATCACCGTACAATTATCATGTGCAATTGCACAAGATACTGGATTTTCTTTTTGACCATTTGCAATCAATGCTTCTTTAACTCCCATATCTAATGCTTCAGTAGATGCTAAAATTTTCTTCTCCATTCCTGGTCCTATCTTTGGTCTAATCTCTTTAGCTTCTACAAGTGTTAGTTTTGGAACAAGTTTGTCGTCCATTAATAGTCCGTCTACATTTGTAATGAATAATACTTTATCACATCCAACCTTTCCTGCAACGTATGCTGCAGCTCTATCCCCATCAACATTAAGAAATTCTGATTCTTCACTAATGGCAATTGGTGAAATTACTGGAGTTAGTCCTTTTTCTAAGAGTGATTTTATGAATTCTGAATTAATTGCTTTAATTTTTCCAGTATACCCTCCATCAATTGCTTGTTTTCTACCTTTTTCATTTACTATGAGCAATCTCTTTTTTCTATCTGCTTCTATTATTTTGGCATCCACTCCTGAGAGCCCAATTGCATTAATGCCATTTTTTTGGAGCATTTGAACAATTGTTTTATTTATTCTACCTGACATTACCATTGTAAAAATCTCAGCTGTTTCTTTGTCGGTATACCTACTTTTGATTCCACTTGGCGATGTTACGAACTTTGGTTCTTTTCCAAGTTGTTTACAAACCTTAGTAACTTCTTTACCGCCACCATGAACTAAAATCACACCTTCTGATTCTGCAATTTTTTTAATATCTAAAATTGTTGATGGATGTAAGTCATCTACAACACTTCCACCGATTTTGATTGTGATCATTTCTAAACCGGGGTAAGAGGAGTATATCTCAGTCCATCCATTTCATCAAAACCACACATAACATTCATGTTTTGAATGGCTGAACCGGCTGCACCTTTCATTAAATTGTCTGATGCAGATAATGCAATCAATCTATTGTTATCTTCATCTAAATCAAATCCAATATCGCAAAAGTTTGAACCTACTAAGAATTTAGGATCTGGGAATTTGTATAATCCTTTTTTATCTCTAATTAATCTCACAAATCTTTCATCTCCATAAGCTTGTCTATATAATTTCCATAATTCTTTTTCATCGATATCTTTTTTCATGAATGTGTGATTTGTACATAAAATTCCACGAACAACATCTACTGCATGTGGACTCATTGAAACTTTAATTTTCTTTCCTGCAATTGCACTGAGCTCTTGTTCTATTTCTCCAGTGTGTCTATGTTTTGCAGGTTTGTATGGTCTGATAACTCCTGCCCTCATTGCATGTGCAGTTCCCGAACCTGAACCTGCACCAGATGAACCAATTTTTGAATCTACAATGATATGTTCAGTATCAATAATGTCATTTCGAATTAATGGTGCTAATGCTAATATCGATGTTACTGCCATGCATCCTGGACAAGAAACTAGTTGTGATTTCTTAATTTCTTCTCTATGTAATTCTGGAACTCCAAAAACTGATTTCTCTAGATAATCTGGATGTGGATGTTCCCATCCATACCATTTGTCGTATGCTTCTTGATTATGTAATCTATAATCTGCACTTAAATCAATAATTTTGATTCCTCTATCATAAAGTGCTTTAACAATTTCTGTTGCAGTTCCATGTGGTACTGCTGTAAACACTAGATCACATTTGTCTGTTAATTTATCATAATCCATTTCTGAGAAAGTTAGATCGGTAAAACCTTTCAAACTTGGTTGTACTCTGTGTAGATATTCTCCTACATGTTGTCTAGATGTTACCATAGAGATTTCAACATCTGGATGATTTACGAGAAGACGTAATGTTTCTCCTCCTACATAACCTGATGCGCCGACAACACCTACTTTCATAATATGTCTCTTCGAAAAGGAGTATAATTTATTTCCTAGCGTAATTTAGCGCAAATTCAATCATTTCTTTTGGGATATTTCGCTGTGCAACTCTTGATAATCCTTTGAATTCTACTGTATTATTCACTTCATGAACTACTAAACCTCGTTCATCATCTTCCATTAGATCAATTCCTAAAATCCCGCCTCCCATGGCTTTTGATGCTTTAACTGCCAAATCCTCCATTTCTTTTGTGATCTCACAAAGTTCAGGATCTGCCCCAAGTGCGATATTCGTCTTAAACCCGCCTGATGATTTTCTATACATTGCTGCAATAGGTTCATCCCCGACTGTAATTACTCGAATATCTCTTGGTGGTCTATTGATTAATTCTTGTAAGTAGTAAATTCTGTCGTGTGGACTATCTGTAATGTCTCGAATCTCAAAAATTGCTTCCATTGTATCTTTATCTTTGATTGGCATGACTCCTCTGCCCCAACTACCGATAACTGGTTTAATCACTAGTGGGAACCCAACTTTTTCTAAATTTTCTGCTGCACTTTCACTTGAAAATGAAAAATATGTTTTTGGAGTTGGAATATTATTCTTTTTCAAAAGTAAAGTCATGAACATTTTATTTCCACAGATATTTGCTACCTCAAATTTGTTTAAAACAGGGATATCTAGAAATTCTAGGCTAGCAGTAAAGTGAAGACCTCTAAAATAACTAACACATCGTTCTAGGACCACATCGCCTAGGTTGAAATCTTCTTTTTTACTATCTGTGTTGATTTGGGTGATTTTTGCATCTAACATCAATGCATCGTGCCCAAGATTTGATGCTTCTTTCTGAAGCATTTTCTCTTCTGACCTTAGACGGTCAAACACAATACAAACTTTTGACATTACTCTCCCCAGTCTTCGCCTACAGTTTCTGCTTGTTTAAGTTCGACATTTGATCCATCTTTTTTTGAAATTTCAAAGTCGGCACCGCAATCAGGACAGGAGACTATTTCTCCAACAGAGGCATCGTCTGGGATGTTTAGAGTTGCATCACATTCTGGACAGTTCATGTTTTTGATGACCTTTTCTTTTGTAATTTATTAGCTTCTGTTGACTGCATTCCCCACAATTCTACGAAACCTTTGGCTAATCTTTGATCAAATGTAGAATCTGTACCGTATGTGGCAATTTCATGACTATACAAGGAATTTTTTGATTTTCTTCCAACTACCCTTAGACTTCCTTTGTACATTTTGAGTTTTACAGTTCCTGATACTTGTTTTTGTGATGCCTCGATAAATCCATCCAAATTAGTTTTTAATGGATCTTGCCATAATCCTGAATAAACCAAATATGCCCACTCATCATCTATAATGGATTTGAATTTGTTTTCATGTTTTGTGTGAACCATTTTCTCTAAATCTGAATGTGCTTCAATTAGACATGTTGCCGCTGGAGTTTCATATACTTCACGAGATTTTATTCCGACAACTCTGTCTTCAATATGATCAACAATTCCAACACCTGCATTTCCTGCTTTTTTGGTAATGTATTCAATTAATTTTTGAGAATCCATTGATTTACCATCAACTTTAATTGGAATTCCTTTTTGGAATTCAATTTCCAAGTATGTAGGTTTATCAGGCAAATTTTTTGTTTTAACCCAAATAAATGCATCATCAGGTGGTTCGTTATATGGATCTTCTAACACTCCTCCTTCAATTGCACGTCCCCACAAATTTTGATCAATACTAAATTTTTTTGCAACAGAATCAATTTCAATTCCGTGTTTTTTTGCAAATTTTAATTCAGTTACTCTGTCTAAATTTTTATCTCGAATTGGAGCAATGATTGGAAGATCAGAACCAGAACGTAATGTAATATCAAAACGTACTTGATCATTTCCTTTACCTGAACATCCATGTGCTAACGATGTCACTTTTTCTTTTTTTGCAACCTCTAATACTTTTTCTGCAATTAGTGGTCTTGCAAGAGCTGTAGCAAGACAATATTTTTTCTGATAAAGAGCATTGGCTTTAATTGATGGAAAAATGTAATCTTTGACAAATTCTTTTCTTGCATCAATGTTGTAATGTTTTTTCACTCCTAATTTTTTTGCTTTTGCAGCAATTTTTTTAGTATCGTCACATTGTCCAACATCTACTGTTACTGTAATGACATCCATGTCATGTTCATCTTGTAAATATTTTACAACAACTGATGTATCTAGTCCACCAGAAAATGCAAGAATTCCTTTTTGAGTCATAAAACATTCTTTTCGTTGTATTTTGGAATTTATCTTTTGTGATGGGCTGGAATTTGATTTTTTTCTCTAAAAAACTTCTTACTAGCTTGAGCTAAAATTCGATGATTATTTAACCCACAAATATAACGCTGTTTTATGAAAATCCGTTCGGTATTCTTTGCAAGTGTGGTTGGAATTGTATTGTTATCTATTCTTGGAATTGCTCTTAGCTCTACTGACACCGTTCATGAAAAAAAACTACGAATTGCATATTTTCCAAATATTGGTCATGCAATCCCTATAGTGGGCATGGAGGCTGGATTTTTTGAAGAAGAAATTGGAGATGAAATTAAAATTGAAACCCGAATTTTTGATAGCGGACCACAAGTAATAGAATCACTATTTGCAAATTCTATTGATATTGCATATGTTGGACCTGGTCCTGCAATTAATGGATTTTTGAATTCTGAAAATCATAATATCCGTATTCTTGCTGGTGCTGCTAGTGGTGGTGCAAGTTTTATTGTTCATCCAAATTCTGAAATAAATTCTGTTTCTGATTTTGTGGGAAAAAAAATAGCTGCTCCACAAATTGGAAATACTCAAGATGTTTCATTGCGACATTATTTATCTGAAAATGAGTTAAAGCCTGCTGAAAAAGGTGGCTCTGTAGTTGTTTATAATATTTCAAATCCTGATATTTACACATTGTTTGTAAAGGGTGATATTGATGGTGCATGGGTTGCAGAACCTTGGGCAACGATTCTAGAAACTGAACTTGATGGAAAACGATTATTCAATGAAGAAGAACTTTGGCCTGATAAAGAATTTGCATCTGTTCTTTTAATTGGAAATGTAGATTACATTAAAAAAAATAAAATAATAATTCTTAACTTCTTAAATGCACATCATGAAACAATGATATGGATAAATGAAAATCCTGAAGAAACTCGAAATATATTCAATGATTTCCTTGATTCTCATTTGGGCCAATCCTTGTCTGACAATGTTGTAGATATTGCCTTATCTCATCTTCAAATAACTGATGATCCTAAATCTGATTCTATTTTTTCTTTTGCTGAAAAGGCTAATGACCTTGGATATCTTGGAAGAAATGGATATGATTTGTCTGAAATTTTTTACTACTTTGATACAAATTCTTTAGATGTGGAGGAACTTAGATGACTAAACTAGAGGCTAAAAATATTATAAAATATTTTAGTCATGATTCTCATAAGCTAAAAGCATTAGGCGGTATTAATCTAAAAGTTGAATCTGGTGATTTTGTTTGTTTGATAGGCCCATCTGGATGTGGAAAATCGACATTTTTACGCATAGTTGCAGGTTTAGAAAAACCTGATGATGGGCAAATCTTGTTTGATGGTCATCCAGTTACTGAAACTGGGCCTGAAAGAATAATGGTCTTTCAAGAAGGTGCTTTGTTTCCTTGGTTAAAAGTTCAAGATAATGTTGAATTTGGATTGAAGATGGCAGGAATTCCAAAAGAGGAACGTGCAAAGATATCTCATAGATATTTGGATATGATGCAACTGACAAAATTTGCAGATTCGTATACTTATCAGCTTTCAACTGGAATGAAACAGCGTGTAGCTATTGCAAGAGCTCTTGTAATGGATCCTGATGTATTATTAATGGATGAACCATTTGCAGCACTTGATGCACAAACTCGTGATTTGTTATTAGTAGAGATGCAACTAATTTGGGAAAAAACAAAAAAAACAATTTTGTTTGTAACTCATAATGTTGCAGAAGCTGCAGTTCTTGGAACAAAAGTTGCAGTATTTAGTAATCGACCATCAATCATTAAAAAAGAAGTTGAAAATAATTCTCCCCGACCTAGAGTAACGGAAGATGCATCATTACTGAAATTCCAACAAGATCTTTTAGCTGAACTTAGACCTGAGGTAAAAAAAAGTAAAGAGGAGTAATTATGGCAAAAAATTTTACCCCTCATAGAATTGCATTTTATATTGGAATTGTTGCCGTCTGGCAAATTGTTGCCATGTCTGGAGTTTGGCCTGAAAATATTTTCCCATCTCCATTTGAGGTAGCAGAAGATTTGGTATATGGTGCATCTGATGGTAGTTTATTTTATGGAATTGTAACTAGTATGTGGCGATTGTCAATAGGATTGGCAATTGCAATTGCCGGTGGTGTAGTTTTGGGAATTTTTATGGCAAGAATAGAGGTAGTTAATCAAACAGTTGGTTCTCTGGTTTTAGGATTACAATCTATTCCTTCAATTGCGTGGGTGCCCCTTGCAATACTCTGGTTTGGATTAACAGATGGTGGAATAATTTTTGTTACTGCAATAGGTGCAATTTTTGCAGTTACAATCAATACATACACTGGTGTCAAAAATATTGATCCTCATTTTATTGAGGCTGCCCGAAACATGGGTGCAAAGGGAAGTCAATTAATTATCTCAGTTTTGATACCTGCAGCATTTCCATACATGATTTCTGGCTTTAAACAAGGTTGGGCATTTGCATGGCGAGGTGTAATTGGTGCAGAGATATTGTTTTCATTCTTAGGATTAGGGTTTTTGCTAAATGCTGGACGTTCACTAAACGATGTTTCTCAAGTAATTGCCATAATGCTTGTGATTATGGGAATCGGTCTTGTTATTGATAGTGTGGTATTTCAAAGATTAGAACACAAAGTAATGTCTCGTTGGGGATTGAGATAGTACAGATATTTTTTTTATTTTTTTATTTTTAATGACACAATAAATGCACACACAATAATTGCAATTGCAAAATACATTACTGCAACATAGTCAAACACAACTGCTATACTTCCTGCAACAATCGGACCTATGACTGTAGAAATTGATAATGTTGAACTAAAAATACCTGTAGATGTTGAACGTGGGTTATTTTCCATAAGATGAAAATTTCCGCCAATAAACAAAAATGCCCATGTTGCTCCAACAAGTGCCATAAATGGCATTGCCATCCACCAATCTGAAATTATGGATAATCCTATAAACACAAATGTTGTACATCCAATTCCGATTTTAAATTTGGACACATTTGAAAGATTAATTTTACTTGCCATCAAATTCATTAAGATAAATGCTGTTAGCGTATTTGCAACATATACAATTGAAATTTGATAAAGTTCAGCACCTAATTTTTCCATCAACATAATTGGAAGAATTGTCCAAACTGATGCTGCACCGATATGTCTTAGTAATAATGATAAAAATAAGAATTTATTTTTTAAAATAACTTTTTTTGTTGTTCCTGGTTCTAATTCTTTTTCTTGAATTGGATTTGGTAATCTAATTGTAAATAATAAACCGATTACAAATGATGCTGCACTGATTAAAAAAATCAATCTAAGATCATTTGCAATTCCTGCAGCTGCAATTCCTGCAAGCCATCCTAATGCATGAAAAGATATTACCGTGGCTGCCCTCTTTTTATCAACATTCACCTCATATGCATATGCAATCATTGCAGGAATCATTATCCCACTTGCAATTCCTGCAGCTATTCTTACGAGAAATAGTAATGTGATGTCATCTGCAAAATAATGCATTCCAAATGCTACTGCACACCCTATGAACCCAATTCTAATGAATTTGAGCCTAGTTCCTTTTTTGTCTGAATGTCGTCCAAAATAAATTTCAGATAGAATTTGGGCTAAACTAAATGATGCCACAATTAATCCAATCTCAAAGATTGATTCTGTAACCCCTTGAGCAATTATGGGCATGAATACAAATACAATTGATATTCCAGCATGCTGAAAAAATGTTGCACTGCGAACTAGATTGTTTATCTGAATTTTATGCATTAATGTATGTGAAATTATTTTTTACCTAATTTCAATATACGTATCAATACTACAACTTTTTATGGTTTTTTCTGAAAAGAGTTAAACTGTCCAAAAACATTTTCAAACTATTGATTGAAAAAGAACCATTCCTTAATGCAATGAAAAATAGAATTTTGTTATTTGATGGTGCAATGGGAACTGAAATTCAAAGACATGATCCAAAACCTGAAGACTTTCCAAATAACCAGGACGGATTTAACGATGGTTTAGTATTAACTCATCCTGAATGGATTAAACAAATCCATAGAAATTATTTGGATGCTGGTTCTGATTGTATTGAAACAAATTCTTTTGGTTCAAATAAAATTAAACTTGATGAATATGGCTTTGGTGATCAAACAATTGAATTTAATAAAAAAATTGCCACACTTGCATCTGAAGTTTGTAAAGAATATTCTGACACTCCTCGATATGTAATTGGGTCAATGGGTCCAACAGGATACTTGCCAAGTTCTAATGATCCTGATTTGGGTCAAAAACCTCTTGATGATATACGACAGGCATTTGAATTACAAGCTGAAGGCTTGATTATTGGCGGTGTTGATGCATTACTAATTGAAACTAGTCAGGATATATTGGAAGTAAAATTAGTTATCGAGGCATGTCATAATGCGATAAAAAAAACTGGTAAAAAAGTTCCAATTATTGCAAATACTACTTTGGATCAATATGGAAAAATGTTGCTTGGTACAAATATCCAAGCAGCATACACTACTGTATCTGACATGGGAATTGATGTATTTGGATTGAATTGCTCAACAGGTCCAATTGAAATGACTCCTAGTGTTAGGTGGTTAGATGAACAAAACGAGCATAATGTGCTAGTAGTCCCAAATGCCGGCATGCCTGAAAATGTCGGTGGCCAAGCAGTTTACAAAATGACTCCTGAAAAAATGGGAGATGCATTAGGTGATTTTCTTAATGAATACAAAAAAGTTCGAATAATTGGTGGTTGTTGTGGCACAAATCCTGAACACATCAAAGTCTTGAGAAAAGTAATTAACGAAAAAGCCAATTCTATTGAGGGTTAAGTATTTACAAAAACAGATGTGATTTTACAGCATTGACAGTCCCTAGAGTAAGTTCGGCATTAAAGGCAGTTGATCTCAAACAAGTTCCTGCCCCTTTGATTATTGGAGAGCGAATTAATACTCAGGGTTCTCGTAAAGCAAAGAAACTAGTTCTTGATGATGATTATGATGGTTTAGTTGATCTAGGAAGAATTCAAGTTGAAGATGGCGCCCATTGTCTGGATGTATGTGTTGCAACAACTGAACGTGCAGATGAACGCGAATTTATGTTAAATTTGGTAAAACGATTAAGCTTAGAAATTGATGCTCCGCTTGTAATCGATTCTACCGACCCTGAAGTAATTGAAGCATCAGTAACACAAATTCCTGGAAGACCGATAATTAATTCAATAAATCTTGAAGGTGATGGGGATAGATTTGAAAAACTAGCTCCTATTATGGCAAAGTATGGTTTGCCTGCCATTGCTTTGTGTATTGGACCCGAGGGTATGGCAAAAACATCTCAACAAAAAGTAGATACTGCAGAATTACTTTATGAAACAGGAAAAAAATATGGATTAAAAATTGAGCAGTTTATTTTTGATGTTCTTACATTTACTTTAGCAACAGGAGAAGAAGAATTCCTTGATGCAGGAAAAAATACTCTTGAGGGAATAAAATTAGTCAAAGAAAAATTCCCTAATTCGTTTACTACATTGGGATTAAGCAACATTAGCTTTGGTTTGGCTCCATATGCTAGAAAAATTCTTAATTCTGTATTTTTGTACCATGCAGTCAAATCTGGTCTTGATTCAGCAATTGTCAATGCAAAAGAGATTATTCCATATGGTGAAATTGATACAAAAGAAAAAAAACTTGCAGAAGATCTAATCTTCAATACTAACTCTGATGCTCTTTCTAATTTGATTTCATACTTTGAAAATGTAGGACCTCAAAATAATACATCCTCAAAAAAAGTAGATGTTGATCCTTCATGGCCTGGAGGAAAACGAGCAAACTTTAGAATTATGAATCGACTAAAAGATGGAATTCAAAATGATGTTGTATCTGCAATTGCAGAAAAACTTGGAAATGATGAACAGATTCAAAATATCGAAGGAACTCTTTCTCTTGATTTACCTAAAGAAGTAACTCATGACAGTGCCATCAAAACTCTCAATGAAGATTTACTTCCTGCAATGAAGGAAGTAGGTGACAAATTTGGTGCAGGTGAGTTAATTCTTCCGTTTGTTCTCAAATCTGCTGAATGTATGAAGGCTGCAGTTGGAGAACTGGAAAAATATTTGGTCAAAGAAGAAGGCACAAGCAAGGGAATTCTAGTTTTAGGTACTGTTTATGGTGATGTACATGATATTGGGAAAAATCTTGTAAAGACAATTTTTCAAAATAATGGATATACTGTACATGATTTGGGAAAACAAGTCACATTACAAAAATTCCTTGAAAAAATTGATGAGACAAAACCTGATGCAATTGGATTGTCTGCATTACTAGTATCTACTTCAAAACAAATGAAATTTTTCGTAGAACATGCAAGAAAAAATAACATGACTATTCCAATTCTTTGTGGTGGTGCTGCAATTAACAGTAATTACATTAACCGAATTGCAAAAGAAGATGGAATTTATGAGTCTGGTATGTTTTATTGCAATACCATGTTTGAAGGTCTCAAAACAATGGATGTTTTAGTTTCTGATGGAAAACCAAAACTTTTAGCTGATTGGAAAGAAAAATTAGAAAATTGGAAAGACAAATCTAGCGCAACAATAGATCCTGAAACTCTTCCAAAAAGTGACATCAAACCTGTTTTACCTCCTACTCCTAAACTAATTGGAGAGCCAATTCGATTAAAATCAGATCAAATCAATATGGCTGAAGTTTGGACGATGATTGATAAAAAATCTCTTTTCAAGTTGTCTTGGGGATTAAGAGGAAAAGCAGGATCTGAATCAGAGGATGAACACGAACAATTACTAACTGAATGGAAAATAAGGATTATTCGAGAAAATCTCTTTGAACCTGAAATTGTTTATGGGTATTTCAGATGTCATAACAAGAATAGAAAATTACTTGTAGAGAATCCTGCTGGCGATGACGTTGAATTAGAATTTCCACGTTCTACAAAATCAGAACATTTGTGTTTGACTGATTATTTTGGAGATGATGACGTTGTTGCATTACAATCTGTAACCGTGGGAAATAAAGTTGCAGAAATCATTGAACAATGGAATAAAGAAGACAAGTACACTGATGCATATTACCTACATGGATTGGCAGTTGAAGTTGCTGAAGCATTAGCTGGATGGGTCAATCAAAAAATAAAATCTGAAATGAATTTGGAAAAAGGTGGACTGAGATACAGTTGGGGATTTCCTAGTTGTCCTGATGTGGCTCAACATCATTTAGTATGGAAATTATTACAACCTGAAAAATCTGGAATGACTCTGACTGAATTTGGTCAAATAATACCTGAACAATCTACTGCTGCAATTGTTGTTCATCACCCTGAAGCTAAATATTTTGTTCTTTAGATAATTTGTTTTTCTAAAAATTCATTCAAACCCTTAAAATCATTAGGAGATGTAATTAACACATCCTCTGTTATTTCATGTACTCTTTTTACAAATTCATCAAATGTCTGACTATATGATGCTAAATCTAAGTTTAGAAATTTTGCAGATTTTTCATTTTTTTCTGAAGGAAATAATATGATTGGAATTATTTTAAATCCTTTCAGGTTATCTGAAAGATTTTGAACTTGTTCTATGTTTTGAACTACTTGTGTCATGAATCCTTTCGGTTTGGCTTGAATTTTTTTTCCAATTTTGGTAAAATTTGGTTTGTTTGAAATTGAAAGATACAAATCAATTTTTGAATCAACTCCTTGTTTTCTTAAATTATTTATTACAGCACTTGGTATTTGACCTGAATCTTCTTTACCTGTTTGGGAAGGGTCTCCCATTAGAATTAAAATTCCTGAAAAACCTATTGTAATACATTTTTCTACAAATTCTAAAATCTCTTTTTCAGTTTTATCTCTAACTCTAAGACTAACTGTAATTGGTAAATTTGGAATTTCTTTTTTGATAATTTTCCCAACTTCAACCGGTGACACTCTTTGAAATCCTAACACGTTTTCAGTAATGTGTATTGAATCACATTTATTTGAAATTTTTTTTATTCTCTCAATAAATTTTAGAATTGATTCATTGGTATCAATATCATGTGAAATTTTTGGAGGGTTTGCTTCATACCTAATTGTCATATTCTCAATTTTTACATCCTTGGTTAAAACCTTTGAATACTGAAACCTTTGTGTAACAGTAAGAAAAAATGAATTTAACTAATCTGAAATCTATACTTTCAAATTCAATAAACCTTGACATGCCTATTGATAAAAAATATCGATTAGCATCAGTACTTGTAATTATTTATGGTAATGATCCAATTGTTGTAATGACTGAAAAGCCAAAACATTTGAAATTTCATGCAGGTGAAATATCCTTTCCTGGTGGAAAATTTGATGATGGTGATGATGATCTTTTAGAAACTGCATTACGTGAAACTAATGAAGAAATAGGAATTACAATAACTCGAGATCAAGTAATTGGTCAATTAGACTCGGTAATTACTTTAAACTCTGGATTTCTGATCTTTCCATTTGTTGCAGCTCTTGAAAAAATCCCACCCCTTTCAGCAAATGCTGAAGTTGAAAAAATTTTTCATATTCCTTTGGATTCATTTTTAAAAACAGTATCAAAAGATCCAGATCCCACTCATAATATTATTCAAGAAATGTTCACTTTTGAGTACCAAAATCAAATTGTTTGGGGAGCTTCTGCAAGAATCTTAAAACAGATTCAAATTTGCCTTAAATCCTGAGATTCATTTAAAAAGAGCTCTTCGCGCCTGAAAACTTATGGCTGCTCGTAAGTCCTCTCCGAGAAAAATTCGTTTGTTAAAGAAAACAAAACAAACGTCTGCTGTACCGGCATGGATTATCCTCAAAACAAAAAGAGGTGTAAGAACAAATCCAAAACGTAGGGCTTGGAGATCAACTGATGTGGAGGTAGGATAGATGTCTCAAGAAATAGAACGAGTTTATACAATTCCACTTGGTAAAGTCAAACTTTCACAATCTCAACATAGAGCAGTTAGAGCAATTAACATGATTAAAGAATTTGCTCGTCATCATATGAAAGTTGAAGAAATTAAAATTGAAGAAGAATTGTCTCATCTAATTTGGTCAAAAGGAGTTAGGAATCCTCCAAGAAAAGTAAGAGTCAGAATGAGTAAAACTGACGAAGGATATGTTCTTGTGTCTCAATATGACGAAGATGTTGAATCTGAAGTAGTTCCTAAAAAAGAAACCAAAAAAATTGAAGACAAAGTAGAGGAACCAGCAAAAGAGGAACCAGCAAAAGAGGAACCAGCAAAAGAGGAACCAGCAAAAAAGGAAGCTCCAGCAAAAAAGGAAGCTCCAGCAAAAAAGGAAGCTCCAGCAAAAAAGGAAGCTCCAAAGAAAGACTCTAAGAAATAATCTCTATTAAAAAATTAAATTTTGTAAAATAATTTTATTCTAATTGGTATAAATCTAGTTTACAGTCAATACTACAATCTGGTGTAGACCAATCCAACGTATTTTCTTGTGGAATCATTCCAAGTGGATCATAACTATCAAATTTTGTCATTCCTTGAATTGATGATAGCATTACTACTTTAGATTCTTCAGTTGATGCCATATCAATTTGAGAATTACTTTCTTTTAGAATTCCATTTGTGATATTTGTTATTGAGTTTATTACTCCTACTGGAATATTACTTCCTCCGACCACATACACCATTGAACGTTTAATTGAATTTGGTGGAGCATTATCATAAAGCATTTTTAATGAATCTCTAAGTGAGTCTTCGATATCTTGACTACCTTTACTAGTTGAAAGAATATTTGTCTCAGAAGATATTTCTGAATTCCCAAGTGATTTTACTATGTGCATGATTGCAGAGTTTGCAATACCATAACATGTTTTAGGACTCAAATCAGGATTACTATCTAATAATGAATCATTGTCAAGCACAATAGTACATTTAGAATCTTCTCTGATTCGTTTTAGAGATACTCCAGAATTAAAAATTCTGTCTTTCTCATACTTGAAAGGCATGATTGCAAATGAGATTAATCCTTTATCTGATTCCTTACACATCTTAGATACTACTGGCGCAATTGCAGAGCCTGCTTTTCCTGCAAGATTACTCATCATTACAACTGTAGAATAGTTTGCAATCTTTGATTTTATCTCATCAGATATCTTGAATGCTGAGCCTCTGATTAATTGAACAGATGGATTTACAACTGAATCTGTTGAAATATGAATAAATGAATTGTCTGATGAAGAATCTCTTGCATCATTACTAATTAGTAAACAATCTGAATTAAGAGCATCTTTGGCTTTTATTGCTAATTTTGAGCCTACTCCTCCTAAGCCTATTACTAGAATTGGTTCTTTAACCTGAAAGCTCATTTCTGTTATTATTTCCTGATTTGGATAAAAAACCTTCTTACGTTTTTTTAATCAAATTTTAGATCTAAAAAATTTAGCTTGCGATCTTTCCAAGTAAGGTGTTTACTGAGACATCTGTGATCTCAACTGTATGGTATTGACCAATATCCACATCATCCTTTACAAAAATAGGCTTGTATGCAAAATTTCTGCCCTTTACACCCTCTTCTGTTTTTTCATCAAACAGAACTTTTCCCTTCCATCCGATCCATTTTTTGTTGTTCTCAATTGATATTTTACTGATCTGTTCAAAAATTATTTTACTTCTGCGCTTCATTTCAACAACATCGATTTGTTTCATCTCTGCTGCATCAGTTCCTGGCCTTGCACTGTATTTTGATAAATTTACTACATCTGGTCTTATCTCATCAAGTAAATCTACTGTTTTTTGAAAATCCTCTTCTGTCTCTGAAGGAAATCCTACTATGATATCAGTTGAGATTGTAAATTTCTCAAATTCATCATTTACTTTATTGACAATATCTCTAAAAGTTTCTGCGGTATGACCTCTTTTCATATCGTGTAATACTTTGTTACTTCCACATTGTACTGGAATGTGAAGAAATTTGAAGACTTTGTCATTGTTAAAAGATTTAATCAAATCTTCTTTGATTCTTGGCATGTACATCGGATTCATCATTCCCACTCTTACCATGAAATCGTCTGGAATTTCTGCAACTGCATTTACTAATGATGGTAAGTCAGTTCCAATATCAAATCCATAACATCCATTATCTGTGGATGTTAACCATACTTCTTTACAGCCCTCTTTGATTTCAGTTTGAACTTGCCTTACAATATCTCCTAATCTGTAACTTGTAAGATCTCCTTTTGATAATTTGGTCTGACAAAATGTACATTCACTCATACATCCACTTGCAATTTCTACTATCCCTACTACTGGATTGAGTCTTACTTTTGGAAGACCAACTTTTGATAAATCTGTATCATCTAATGCAATTTGTTTTTGACCTTTTAATGTAGAGTCAATAATCTGAAGTGTTTTTCCAAGCGAATTAGGTCCTAATAGGCTAGCATTCTCTGAAAATTTTTCTACAGTACCTTGTTCTGCTTTTGGAAGACATCCTGCAACCACTAGTGGTTTTGACTTTAATGATTTGATTCTGTGAATCATTTTATTTGCAGTAGCGTCTTTTACTGAACACGTAACTACAATGTTCAAATCTGACTCTGATGAATCTTCAACCAAAGTATGACCTCCATTAAGAATTAATCCTGAAATCATTTCCCCATCTGAAAAACTTGCAGAACATCCGTAAGATTCTACAAAAATCTTTGCCATTATTTATCCGAATAATGAATCAATTTCTTTGTTACTCATTAATTTCTTGGATACGACAAGCTCTCTGATTGTCTTTCCCGTTTTTAATGACTCTTTGAAAAGTTGCGCTGATTTTAGATATCCTATTTTTGGAGTTAGTAATGTTACGATAACTGGACTATTTTCAATATCTGCACGTAGCTTGTCTTTGTTTGCTGTTAGACCATCAATTAGATTTGCAGAAAATATTGGTAAGAAGTTTTTGAGCATATCTGTTGATTCTAACATACACTTTAGCATTCCTGGTAACATTACATTTAGCTCAAACTGTCCACTTTGAGCTGCATAAGAAACTGATGTATCATTTCCAATTATGTTAAAACAAATCATGTTCATGCATTCTGCTAATGATGGATTCACTTTTCCGGGCATAATTGATGACCCTGCATGTACTGCTGGAATTCCCAATTCAGCCAAACCTGCTATTGGACCTGATGCCATCAATCTGATATCATTTGCAAGTTTACCAATTTCTAATGCCAAATTTCGTAATGCACTTGATGCATTTACAACTGCGAATTTACTTTGTAAACTATGTTGCATATCTTTTTCTGGTTTTAGTGAAAGTTTAGAAATTTTTCCAAGTTCTAAAATTACAATTTTTCTATATCCTTTTGGTGTGTTTGCACCAGTTCCTACAGCTGTTCCTCCTAATGCAACATTTTTCAATTCTTTTTGAGATGAGACAATCTCATTTCTTGCTTTACTAATTGATGTGACATAAGCTGCAAATTCATTTCCTAATGTAACTGGTAAAGCATCCATCAAATGTGTCCTGCCAATTTTTTTAAATGATGAAAACTGTTTTGCTTTTTTAGATAATGATTTAATCAAAATATCAATTGCTGGAATTGTTTCTTTTAGATTCATCAAAATTGCAACATGCATGGCAGTTGGATATGTATCGTTACTTGATTGTGACATATTGACATGATCATTTGGATGTAAGAATTGATGCTGTCCTTTCTTTTTATGAAGAACTTCTAATGCCACATTTGAAATTACTTCATTAGAATTCATGTTGAAAGCAGTTCCTGCTCCTGAATTTATCATATCTACTACAAATTGATCTACATATTTCCCAGACAAAATTTTATCACATGCCACAACAATTGCTTTCCCTCGTTTTGTATCGATGGCTTTAGTTTTCATATTTGCAATTGCAGCTGATCGTTTAATCATTACAAACGACTTTATCAAATTCTCATGACTTTTGGTCCCTGTTACGTGATATTGTTTGATGGCCCTTCCTGTAAATGCTCCATAATACGCATCTGCAGGAATTTTGACTTTGCCTAAAGAATCCTCATCAAGTCTAAATTTCATATTTCTTAGAATGACTATTACCTATTATTCGTTTTTTTTAAAAGATCAGGAATGAAATTCGGTATTTGTACCAAAGATTATATACAAATGTGCGCCGGTTTAGACTATGAATAAGCGTGTTAGTATGCTCTTTACAATTGCAGCAGTAGCTGTAATGGGAGCAACCTTATTCGGAAGCACATACACACAAACCCAGATTGCTGGACAATCACTCGATATCAACAAAATGGATGTCGATGTAATTGAACAAATCCATCAAATGGGCGGTTTACAACTTGTAATGCCTCAAGCATTCGCAGAAACTGATTGTGGTGCATTAGCAGATACTGGACGCAACGTAGTTGAGTTCAATCTAACTGGTGAAAGTGTCGAACTTCCATTGATGGGAGGAAAAACGTTCAACGCCATGACTTTTAGTGGACAAGTCCCAGGACCAACACTTAGAGTTACACAAGGTGACGTTGTACAAATGACATTATCAATTCCAGCTGATGAAGTTACTGGTCACGGTAACGACATGCACGCATCACAAATGACAGCATTGGCCTTCGATTCAGTTAATCCTGGAGAGACTAGTCAATACTGTTACATCGCAGAGTCTGCTGGTGTATTCAAATACCATTGCTCTGGTGTCCACCTAATTGGTATGGACCAACACGTATTTTCCGGCATGTACGGAATTGCAATTGTTGATCCTGCAAATGGATACAAGAAATTAATGGTAGAGAAAACCAGCGGTAGCGGTGAACTCGACAGAGTATTCTACGATGCAGACGCATTAGAGTTCCAACTACAGTTCAACCAAATGTATCTTAACGAAGATGGCAACTATGATGCAGGAGCAATGTTCCAACATCATAACACTGCAACCGTTGTTAACGGTATTCAATTTGGTTATGTACCAAACATGGCACACAATTTGCTTATCAAAGGTGATACAAACAAAAACATCTTTGTTGCACAACCATGGAATGGACTTGAACTAGAAAATATGCAATCACAACTTATGTATGTTGAAAATGATCAACACGTAAGACTATTTATCGAAAATCATGGTAACGAGCCATTATTCTTCCACATTGTTGGAGAAATCTTGGATAGAGTTACACAAGGTAACAGAACACAATCTGGTGCCACAGAAACATGGTTACTCGGTGGATCACAAAACATGATTGTAGATTTGGTATTTGACGAACCAGGAGCATATGCTCTTGTAAACCACGACTATGCAGCAATTTACACTGGCGGTATTGGTCTGTTTGTTGCAGGTGATCCATTCAACTTGAACCCAGTTTTAGTTGAGAAAGGAGTCCTACCAGCACCAGTCCCATCTTATGCATACGCATTAGGTAACCCAAGTGATGCTGTCCCACCAATGGGATTAAACAGTATTGCACATCCAGCAGTAAACATACATGGTCTATACTCTGATGATGTCGTTTCTGAATTGAAAGCTGACGGCCTAATTCCACTTTGGGAAGTAATTCCTGTAGTGGCTGAAATGGTCTTAGCAGAATAAAATATTCACTATTTTTCATTTTTTTATTATTTTAATGAATTATATTCTGCGCATTTTTTTATCAATACATGAGTTTTGAAGATTCTGTTTTAATTTGTGATGAAGTAGATCCAATTTTAAATAAAATTTTAGAAGATAATGGCTTGAAAGTTTCTTATGAACCAACAATTTCTCCTGAAGAAATTTTAGAAAAAATTTCCACTTTCAATATAGTAATTGTTAGAAGTAGAACTACCATTACTAAAGAAATAATTGAAAAGGCAGACAATTGTAAAATTATTGCACGTGTTGGAGTTGGACTAGATAATGTTGATCAAGAAGCAGCAAAGGCCAAAAATATCCGTGTCATTAATGCTGTAGAAGGTGCAATGAATGCTGTTGCTGAATTAGTTTTAGGTTTGATGTTATCCTTAGCAAGACAAACTGCAAGAGGTGATAGAGCAATAAGAAATGAACAATGGCTCAAAAAAGAACTAAAGGGAACTGAACTACGAGGAAAGTATCTTGGAATTATTGGATTAGGAAATATCGGAAAAAGATTGGGAAGACTTGCTCATGCACTTAACATGAATATTATTGGATATGATGTGGTTCCTATTGACGAAGAATTTTCTAAAGAAGTAGGATTGATGAAAGCAGATTTGAATACTCTTTTACAAAGTTCTGATTATATCTCAATTCACGTTCCGTTATTGGATTCCACATACCATCTATTAGATGCACAAAAGATGTCCACGATGAAAAAAACTGCAAAAATCATCAATACTTCCAGAGGTGGTGTTGTTGATGAAGATGCATTGTATGATGCAATTAAAGGTGGAACATTGGGTGGTGCAGCTTTGGATGTATTTGAAAAAGAACCTGCAATTGGAACAAAACTGGCAGAACTAGATAATGTGATTTTAACTCCTCATATTGGTGCTCAAACAAAAGAAGCTCAATCTTTGGCTGCAAATGTAATAGCTGAAAAGATTGTTCAGATACTTCGTGGTGTCATCTAAACTTAGTATTATTTTTTCCAGAATTTTCAATACAAGTAAAAAAAATCATTAATTACAAGACAAGTTTTCGGCATTCATTATTTTGTCAAATTCAAATCCTGACATTTGAGTAGTTGTTGAATATGGGACAATTCCGAGAATGGGAGTATCTGCACTTATTGTAATGATGAATTCATTAGGATCTAATCTAATGTTGCCACCATTAAATTCAAAATCAAATGTCATGAAAATATGTTGAGCTGCCTGTCTTTCTTCTGATGCAAAAATCCCCTCTTCTATTACTGAAGAATAGGGATTGATTGTTAATGGTTGAACTGAAAATGACCCCAAATGATCTGATTGGTAAAATGCTGATATTTCAAATCTTTCAAAACCTACCCAAAATGGATTTGCATTACAAAATTCAACTTCACCATCATTTAACATTGCAAAAAATGAAAACTCACCTGGATTGTCCCATCTGTATTCTAATTGTTGAACTCCTACAATACTTGATACAGAATATGCGAAAGGAATTACAATTACGATAATTGCAATTGATGTAATGATTGTATGTTTGTTCATATGTCACTCATCTTTTTTATGTCAGGGTATATTATTTTTTCATCAATTAAATAATTCATTACTTGAGCAAAGTCTTTGTCTGAAATTCCCCCTTGAATCCACCAGTATGCTACATTTTTTACCCAATCTGGAATGTCAATCTCATGAATGTTTTCTTCATTAATTTCAAAAGGTATGCTGATCAATTTTGGATCTATATATTTTTGAAATGCATCAATTAGATACCCATCTGATATGTTTTCATAAAGCCATTCAATCAAAAATTGTGATATTGTTGCTGGAATGCAAATATTATCTGAATCAACTAATTCAAATTCTGCTGTATCTTTTGAATCTGCATATTCAACATCTATGAAATATTTACCTAATGGAAACATTTCTTTTTCAAATGCAATAAGTGATGGAACTGGAGTCTGTAAGTTAGTTATTTCAATTGGAATTGCACTGCTTCCTTTCCCTGACTCGTCTCTAATGTGAATTGTTGCAGATTCTCCTGTAATCTCTGAAACTTCAATAATGTAGAATAATCTCTCACAATAACTGTAACTTGTTTTTTCCATAATGATAGTTACTGATGATTCTGCACTTGCAGGTGGAAAAAATGTAACACTTGAAATCACAATAATAGCTAAAATGACTGTTCTTAATTTCATGTAATTTTTTGACAAAAATACTCAATAAAAATCTCAGATTATTACTGAGAAATCCTTTTTACTTACTTGGTTGTAATTTGTTCATAGCGTTTTCTGCGGATATAATCCGCTTTGAGTGTGTGGTGTGAAAACCCACCTCAAAGAAATTCTTATTATTAATTGATAATTAGGCGTATTTTTTGATTTACAGTTATTAAAGGGCATTTTGTTATGCCCGATATGCCTAGTCATCAAGACAAAGTATGGATCAGACTTTGGAACGAAAATTCCACTGATTTACGTGAACGTGTAGTTGGATGGCGTAAACAAAATGCAATTACTCGAATTGACAAACCAAGCAGATTACAAAGGGCTAGAAGATTAGGTTACAAAGCTAAACAAGGTATTATTGTTGTTAGAATGCGAGTGGGAACTGGTGGTATGAGAAAACAAAGACCTACTGGTGGTAGAAGACCAAAACATCTGGGTGTTACTCGAATAAAGGCAGATGATTCTATGAAAACTGTTGCAAACAGAAGAGTTCTTGAAAGATATCCAAACATGAAATTTTTAGGTTCTTACTTTATCTATAAAGATGGAAAACATTATTGGTTTGAAGTTATTCTGGCAGATCCTGATCATCCCCGAATTGCTCAGGATCCAGAATTAAATAGACGAATATCTCAAACTGCATAAGTTGAAATTTCTTTTACTTGCTCCGTTACTTTTACTCTTAATTGTAAATCCTGCTTTTGGCTTAATCTCTGAAGATGGAACAGGACTTATCAAACGTCTGAATGTGAATGTTGATGGTCACATCTTTGAAGTAATTACAACATCTAACTATGATATAGAAGAACATGAGTTTAACAAAGATGAAAAACGATTAACGTTTTTTATTAATAGCAGTCTAGAAAATAATTTGGGTGAAATGGTATTGCCCAATGAATTACTTGGTGATAATTTAACATTTTATGTAAATGATGTTAAATCTATTCAAAATGTAAAGTCAAGTGAAAAGATTTCATTTATCACTTTGAATTTCACTGGAATTGGAAATAACAAAATCGATATAATTGAAACTGACATTGCTGAGACTTTTGATTCTCAAGGAGGTGGCTGTCTAATTGCCACTGCTACTTTTGATAGTGAAATGTCTGAGCAGGTACAGCAATTACGTGAACTTCGAGATAATTCATTATTACAAACCGAATATGGAACTGCTTTTGTAAAATCATTTAATCAATTCTATTATTCATTTAGTCCACTTGTTGCTGATTATGAGCGTGAGAACACATTATTCAAAGAAGCAATAAAAATTACAATCACTCCTATGCTTCTTTCACTTTCAGTTCTAAACTATGTTGATATTGATTCTGAACAAACAGTTCTAGGATATGGGATTGGAATAATTTCTCTTAATGCAATGATGTATCTTGGTTTACCTATTCTTGGAATTGTTTCATTAAGAAGGCTTTTTTAGAAATTAGATAAACATGGATAACTCAAAAATTGCTTTAATTGGTGGGTTTGGTGTTGTAATTGTTTTGTCTTTAGTATTGGTTTTGATAAATTGATTTAATCTTCTTTGAGTAATTTTTGAATCATTGAATCAACATGGTTTGATTGTCCAAATGACACATCTCTGAGAATTCCTTTTCTATCTACTAGAATCATTGATGGTGTTCCTTGTAGAGAAAATTTTTCAAAAGTTTCAGCAGAATATTCTTTTGAATTCATGTAGCTTTTTACTCTCTGAATGATTTGATTTCTATAATCTTCTGGCTGTGAATCAAATTCTGGAATTTGTGGATAGATAAATTGCATGATCTTATCTTGACTTATCTCTCCTGAACTTTTTGTTATGTTGTCCATTCCTAAAGGAAATGGAATCTTGTATGGTAACTTGTTTCCTTCTTGTAATTGACCATTCATTGAAAATGCACTTCTGGTTTCACCAATTACTTCTCCTGTTTCTGCAAGCATCTTCAAATTATCTAATGTATTTTTATCAAAATCTTCAAAAGCTGTTGCAAGTCCCATTACTCTTACCCCCTCATCTTTGTATTTGTTGTAAATGTTAATTGCTTCAGGAATTGCATGCATAAAACAACCTGGACAATTAACTTGGAATACTTCAAGTAAAACGATATGATCTTTTTCTTGGTCAAAATTGGTAGGAGCCCCTTGAACCCATTCAGATACTCCAAAATTTGGTGCTTTCTCACCAATTACTACACTCATAATTTTTTATCTGATTTTTTCCATTAAATACATATCTTAACTGATTTTTGATGAAATCCTTTAACCTAATATAGGACTCAACAAGTTTCAAAGCAAATTGCAGGCTGTAACTAAAGAAAGATTGGCACTATTTGCTGAAATGGAATTGAAATATGAACAAAAAGATACTGATTATTTTGTATCTCTTTTAGAACATCCTGATTATGTTGTAAGAACAAGAGTTGCTTGTATTTTGGTTGATTTTGG
>Ga0207990_1000177_pt1 | contig 37799 bp, 38 predicted proteins | sample ETNtaG_8_FD_185780 | JGI IMG/M metagenome (GOLD analysis project Ga0207990, IMG submission 185780) | Marine microbial and viral communities from oxygen minimum zone, Eastern Pacific Ocean - ETNP201406SV75 (SPAdes) (version 2) | ecosystem: Environmental > Aquatic > Marine > Oceanic ...
CCAGGATCGCAAGCGGGTCACGCAGCCACAGGCGGGCCATGGTTAGTCACAAAGGTAGGCTGGTAGAAAAAACCCGCCCCTTTATCAAAGGGACGGGTTGTCGTAAAAAGTTGGCAAATGCTACTCGGGCAGCTTGTCGTCAACGCCCTGCACGTAGAAATTCATAGTCGCTAGCATTGGGAAATCAGCAGCCACCTCACCAGCTTTAACCACAAGTTCGCCGGCTTGGTTGTAGATAGGGCCGGTAAACGGATGAAATGCACCAGTTCGAATCGACTCCGCGGTTGCGCGCGCCATCATGGCGATGTCACTTGGCATGTTGGTATACGGCGCCATGCCGACCATCCCTGGGCCCATTCCGTGCCAGGTGTCCCCTGAACTCCAGGCACCCATCAATACATCAACCGTTCGTTTGACGTAATACGGCCCCCAGTTATCGAGAATTGCGGTTAACTGCGTATCTTGGGCGAACTGAATCATGTCGGATGCCTGGCCAAAGGCGTAAATGCCACGCTCGGCTGCTGCCTGCAGCGCTGCGGTGCTGTCGGTGTGCTGGGTAATGATGTCAGCACCCTGGTCCATCAGCACCTTGGCGGCGTCCGCTTCCTTGGGTGGATCAAACCAGGTGTAGACCCAGACAACTTTGACCTTCATGTCCGGGTTGATCGACTGCGCCCCCAGCATGAATGCATTGATGCCACGAACCACTTCTGGAATCGGGAACGAGGCGATATAGCCGATGATGCCACTCTTGGATATCTTGGCGGCAATCTGGCCTTGCACATAACGGCCCTCGTAGAAACGGGCTGAGTAGGTTGCAACGTTGTCGGCCTGCTTATAACCAGTGGCATGTTCAAATTTAACGTCTGGGAATCGTTTGGCCACCTTGAGTGTTGGCTCCATGTAGCCGAACGAGGTGGTGAAGATCAACTTGTGGCCGGTCTCAGCCAGTTTGGCAATGGCGCGTTCAGCATCCGGGCCCTCAGGCACGCCTTCGACAAAAGTGGTTTCCACATGATCACCGAGCATGTTGTCGATCATGAGACGGCCCTGATCGTGGGCGTAGGTCCAGCCGTGATCTCCGGGTGGGCCAATGTAGATAAAGCCGACTTTCAACTTGTCGGCAGATACGGTCCCTGCTGCCAGGGTCATGGCGCTGGCCAGGGCCAGGGCAGCCAGTCTGATAGTTTTTCTCATTCCTAAAGTCCTCCGTCGTGGTTAGGTGCTACGCGTAATTCTCGAGTTATCCTCTCAGCGGTCTGCACGGAACGGCCTGCCCAGGCAGGCAGGTGCGTTCAGGCGAATGCGGATTGCGTCCCGGGATATGAAGACTAATACAACTATGGTCGCGATGTAAGGGAGCATGGACATGAAAGCTGCCGGGATGCCTAAGCCTGCCGCTTGGGCATTCAGCTGCAGGATCGTGATGCCCCCAAAGAGTACGGCGCCCAGCAGCACCCGCCCCGGGCGCCAGTTAGCAAATACCACCAGCGCCAGCGCGATCCAGCCGCGACCGGCTGTCATGTTTTCAGCCCACAGCGGGGTGTAGACCAGCGACAAGTAGGCGCCGCCGAGGCCCGCCATGGCCCCGCCGAAGGCCACTGCCCCGTAGCGGATAGCGATGACGGGGTAGCCGATGGCGTGGGCCGAGATGTCCGAGTCGCCTACCGCCCGCAGGATCATGCCCCAGCGGGTCCGCGCCAGGAACCATCCGGTCAGAGCCAGCATGGCGATCCCAAGGTAGACCAGCGGGTCATGTCCGAACAGCAGCCGGCCAACCACCGGCAGGTCGCCCAGCACTGGGATGTGCACCCGGCGGATCTGGTCGATGGTGTCACCAACGTAGTCAAGGCCGACCAGTGCAGAAAGGCCGGTGCCGAAGATCGTCAGCGCCAGACCCGTCGCCACCTGGTTTGAAAGTAGCGTCAGGGTGAGCACGGCAAAGATGAGCGCGGCCGCCAGGCCGCAGGCACCGCCTGCTGCAAGGCCCAGCACTGCATTACCCGTGATGGCGGTAGCGGCAAAACCGAAAACCGCACCGATCAGCATCATGCCCTCGACCCCGAGGTTGAGCACGCCGGATTTTTCACAGACCAGTTCGCCAGTGGCAGCAAAGACCAAAGGCGTTGCCGCCGTCATCATGGTCATGATCGAGGCGATGATGAGCTCGGTCATGCGCGGCTCCCTTGCCTGCCGATGACCACCAGCCGGTAACGAGTCAGCAGGTCGAAGGCCAGCAGGTAGAAAAGGATGATGCCCTGAAACAAGCCGGTAACCGCCTTGGGCAGACCGGCCGATATCTGCGCACCCTCACCGCCGATGTAAGTTACCGCGATCGCGATGCCGGCGAGCAGTACTCCGAGAGGATGCAGCCGGCCGAGGAACGCGACGATGATGGCAGTGAAGCCATAGCCCGGCGAGATCTTGGGCATCAATTGGCCGATGGTGGAAGCCGCCTCTATCACCCCGGCCAGCCCAGCCAGGGCGCCGCCGATTAGCAGCGCGGACCAGATCATGCGAGTCGGCCGGATACCGGCGTGGCAGGCTGCGGCGGGCGCTGAGCCGAATACCCTGATGCGAAAGCCGAAGCGACTCCTGGCGAGCACGAACCAGGCCAGTAGCGGCACCAGCAAGGCGATCAGGGTGCCGAGGTGCACCCGCTGGCCGCGCACCAGCACCGGCAGCAGGGCCGCGTCCGGGAACAACCGTGTGCCCGGAAAGCCCCAGCCCTGCGGATTGCGCCACGGCCCCTGCACCAGGTGCACCAGCAGCAGTTCAGCCACGTATACCAGCATAAGCGAGACCAGGATCTCGTTGACATTGAAGCGGGTTTTAAGCAGGGCCGGCACGGACGCCCAGGCCATGCCGCCCAACATTCCCAGGATCAGCATGGCCGGCAGCAGCAGTGGGCTGGTGCTCTGGTAAAAGTAGACGGGCAGTGCACTGCCGAGCAGGGCGCCAGCGATGTACTGACCCTCAGCGCCGATGTTCCAGACCCCGGCGCGAAAACCCAGCGACAGACCGACGCCGATCAGCACCAGCGGGCCGGCTTTGACTGCGACCTCCGAAAGCCCCGAACCCGAGGTCAGCGGCTCTATGAAGTAGATGTAAAGCGCTGGCCCCGGCGCCTTGCCCATCAGCACGAATATGATGGCCCCGGTGAGGATCGTCAGGGTGATGGCGAACAGTGGCGATAGCCAGGCGGCTGCCGCTGATTGGGTGGCGCGGGCTTCAAGCCGCAGCATGGGAAATCTCACTGGCGCGGTCGTGGCGGGCGCCCATCAGCAGTCCGACCTGCTCTGGCGTTACCTCTGACGCAGGCCGTGGGTCGGACAGGGTACCTTGCGAGATAACCGCGATGCGGTCACACAGCAGGAAAATCTCATCCAGGTCTTGCGAGATCACCAGCGCTCCAGCACCTGCGCTGACCAGGTGCTGGATCTGCTCGTGGATGGCTGCTGCAGCACCAGCGTCCACGCCCCAGGTCGGTTGCGAAGCTACCAGTAGCCTGGGTTGCTGCAGGATCTCGCGGCCAACGATGAACTTCTGCAGGTTACCACCCGACAGGCTGCTGGCGAGCGCGGTAGTACCGGTCGCTTTGACGTTGAACTGCTGGAGAATCTCGCCGGCGAAGCGTGCCACGCCGGCCCAGTCGACCAGGCCCCTGGCGACAAACCCCATCCGCTCACTTGCGGTCAGGAAGCTGTTCTGGGTAAGGCTCAGGTCCGAGACGGCGGCTTGGCCGATGCGCTCCTCGGGTACGAACACGGCACCGAGCGCGCGGCGCTCCATCGGGCCGATGTCGGCGACCTCGCGGCCAAGAATGTGGACCGAGCCAGCCAGCGGCGGCCCGGTTTCGCCCGAAAGCGCGCCCATCAGCTCGATCTGACCGTTGCCCGCAATGCCGGCAATGCCAACAATCTCGCCCGCGCGCACCGAGAAATTCACGCCATTGATATTGGTGCCGTGGGGCTGATCTGAGGTGACAGCAAGGTCCGTCACTTCGAGGCGAACCTCTCCCGCTGTCGTATCAACGCGTTTCACTGCCTGTTCGACCCGTCGGCCGATCATTTTTTCGGCCATTGAATGCGCAGTTTCTTGAGAAGGGATGCAGCCGTCGACCCGACGGCCGCCGCGCAATATGGTCGCGCGGTCGCACAATTTGCGCACCTCCTCCAGTTTGTGACTTATGTAGAGGATGGCCCGACTCTCACTAGCGAGTGTGCGTAAAGTAGTGAATAGGGTTTCGCTTTCCTGCGGGGTCAAGACAGAAGTCGGCTCATCGAGAATCAATAGTTTTGGGTCTTGCAGTAGACAACGGACGATTTCGATTCGTTGCCGCTCGCCCATCGAGAGCTCGTGTACATGTCGATCGGGCTGTAGGGCAAGACCGTACGCGTCAGCGGTTTTGGATAGTCGGGCCCGCAGTTCTTGAGGGTCTTCGCGTGGTAAGGCGAGGGCGACATTCTCGAGGGTCGTCAGCGCCTCGAACAAAGAGAAGTGCTGGAATACCATGCCGATACCAAGTGCTCGTGCGTTGCCCGGGTTTGGTATCTCCACCGGTTCGCCACGCCAGCGTATCTGGCCGCGGTCAGGTCGCAGCACACCGTAGATGATTTTGACCAGCGTGCTCTTGCCGGCACCGTTCTCGCCGAGCAGGGCGTGAATCTCACCCGGGGCAACCTCGAGATTGATCTCGTCGTTGGCAAGGCAGCCCGGAAACTCCTTGCAGATACCCGTCAGCGCCAGTAGCGGTTGTTCGTTCATCCGCGAGCCCTTATCACTGCCGGCAGTTTCTGGCCGAGATCATAACCGTTCATTTTGCGCTTGCCCCTCAGTAGGGAATCTTATCTTCTTTTGCCAGCCATTCATGCATCAGCTGCGCGGCCTCATCGCTCTCGCAGCGCACCATTGGCAGGTGCCGCTCGTGCAGCGCGCGGCCGACTTCCTGGTACAGGGCCGCGTCATCGAAACCGATTCGCGCTGCATCTTCACGGGTGCTGGCGTAGTAGATGGTCTCAAGGCGCGCCCACCAGATTGCAGCCAGGCACATCGGGCAGGGCTCGCAACTGGTGTAGATCACGGCCCCTTCCAATGAAAACACCCCCAGTTGGGTGCAGGCATCGCGAATGGCGCTGATCTCGGCGTGGGCGGTGGGGTCATTGGCCGAAGTCACGCGGTTCCAGCCCCGACCTATGATGGTGCCCTCGCGCACGACGATGGCGCCGAACGGGCCACCGGCGCCGGCGTGCATGTATTCGCGGGCGATGCTGGCAGCCTGATTCATGAATCGGACGTGATCGCGTTTATCGTGTTCGCTCATGGGCTTCATCTTTGGGTCGAGATTCAGCGGCTGGCCGGTTGCTCTGGCAAAGATACCGGCATATCGGTACGGGCCGTTGCCTGCGTGAGTATTTCCACCAGTGCGTTCAGTGCGATTACACCCGGTTCTTTGCCGGCCGGGCCCTGGCGGCCGATGGGACTGGTGAGGTGAGCGATGGCCGCAGGCGCCAACTCATCTTTTTTGAGGGCGCGGCGAAAGCGTTGCGCTTTACTGTGGCTGCCGATCAGGCCGACATAGCCGTGGCGGGGTCCGCGGCAGAGCACAGCGCGGCACAGCGCGTAGTCCAGCGCATGGCTGTGGGTCATGATGAGCACGGCGCTGTCCGTGGCCAGCGCACCTGCGGCATCGACCGGCTCCGGCACATGCACGACGGTAATGTTGGCCGCCGGGATAACCAGCGCACACTGTTCGGAGCGGCTATCGTAGACGCTGACCCGCAGTGGTAGCTGGGCCGCGATGGCACACAGTGCCCGGCCCACATGACCGGCACCAAACAGGGCCAGCTGGCTACGCGGGTCGGCCAGTGACTGCAGGTGCAGGTCGGCGGAGTTTTCCTGTGCGGTGCTCGGGCTGGCAATGACCCGTGGGGCCTTTGCCGGGTCGGTCTTGTCGAACAGCACCAGCCCGCTGCTGCTGGCCTCGGCGGCGCGCTGTGTTGTCTTCAGCCATCCGTGGGCGTCCGCCGCCAGCGGTTCGAGTAGCAGTTCGACTGTGCCGCCGCAGCACTGGCGCAGGTCCGGGCCGAGCACACACCGCATGATTGACCGCTGCCAGGTACCCTCACCTGAGAGCATGGCGCGGCCAGCCTCGAGCGCGGTGCGCTCGAGTTCGCCGCCGCCCAAAGTGGCAAGAGCCTGATCGGGGCTGATCAGCATCCAACTACCGGTATCCCGTGGGGCTGACCCCCGGTGCTCGGTTACCAGCGCCAGCACCGCCCGCTCGCCCCGGGCTATGTAGCCGAGCGCGGCATCGATCCAGGCAACCGGCCCGGCAGCGGTAGTGTGTGCGTCGCTCATGCTGGTGCCCCGGTGTCAGCAGTCAACGCCCGCTCGGCGTGGACTGCGGCGAGGATGGCTTCGGGTGTTGCCGGGCTGTCCAGCTGCGGCACCCGCGCGTAGTCGCCGATGCTCGAGACCGCATCCGCCAGGGCCTGGTGCACCGAGACGGCCAGCATGAAGGGCGGTTCGCCCACGGCCTTGGAGCGGTGGACGGTGGCCTCAGTGTTCTCGCCGCGGGACCACAGGCGCACATCCATGTGTGGCGGGCGGTCTCCGCAGCTGGGGATTTTGTAGGTCGAGGGCGCATGGGTCTTGAGATAGCCCTCGTTATCCCACCACAATTCTTCGGTGGTCAGCCAGCCCATGCCCTGGATGAAACCGCCCTCGATCTGGCCCAGGTCTATGGCCGGGTTGAGGGAGCGGCCGGCATCGTGGAGTATGTCGACGGCCAGCACCCGATTCTCACCCGTCAGCGTGTCGATGACGACTTCGGTTACCGCCGCCCCGTAAGCAAAGTAATAAAAAGGCCGGCCCTTTGCCGTCTTGCGGTCGTAGTGGATCTTAGGTGTGCGATAAAAGCCGGTAGCCGATAGTTGTACGCGGGCAAGGTAGGCCTGGTTCACCAGTTCGGAAAATTCCAGGGTTTGACCGCCTGCTTGCACACGCCCGCCGCTAAAGTGAACGCTCGCCTCGGCTACCCCGAAGTGGTTGGCGGCAAAAGCAATAAGGCGGCGCTTGAGGGTGCGGGCAGCGTTGCGGGCAGCCATGGCGTTCAAGTCCGAGCCCGAGGAGGCGGCCGTGGCCGAGGTGTTGGGGACTTTAGCTGTGTTGGTGGCGGTGACCTTTACCTGGGCGATATCGAGTTGCAGTTCGTTGGCCACCACCTGTGCCACCTTAATAAAAAGTCCCTGACCCATCTCGGTGCCGCCGTGGTTGAGGTGAACACTGCCGTCACGGTAGATGTGCAGCAGGGCGCCGGCCTGGTTGAGCCAGCTGGTAGTGAAGGAGATGCCAAACTTGACCGGCGTCAGCGCCAGCCCGTGCAGCAGCGTGTCCGCGCCCTGGTTGGCCTGGTTGATGGCCTGCCGCCGTTGCCAGTACTGGCTGGTCTGTTCCAGCTCCGCCACGATCTGGTCGAGCACGAAGTCTTCTACCGGCTGGTGATACGGTGTCAGGGCGCGCTCGCGCGGGCCATAGAAATTCAGTTTGCGCACCAGGAGTGGATCTTTGCCCGTGGCTCGGGCAACCGCCTCGATTATGCGTTCGGCGGCAAGTATGCCTTGGGGCCCGCCGAAGCCGCGAAAAGCGGTATTCGAGACCGTGTTGGTAAAGCAGCGTTGTGAACGGATCCGTACGGCAGGAAAAAAGTAGGCGTTGTCCAGGTGAAACATCGCCCGGTCGTTGACTGGGTCGGACAGATCCGCGCTACAGCCGCAGCGCGAAGCCATGGTCGTGTCGACGGCGAGAATGCGGCCCTCGGCATCGTGGCCTACCTGCCAATCGATGCGAAAGTCATGCCGTTTGCCGGTCATCAGCATGTCGTCGTCGCGGTCCAGCCGGCATTTGACCGGCTGGCCGGTCAAGTTTGCACCGAGTGCTGCCAGCGCCGCCCACTGGCAGGCTTGGGTCTCCTTGCCGCCAAAGCCCCCGCCCAGGCGCCGTACCTCCACTGTGACCGCATGGGCCGGCCGGCCCAGCATTTTTGCCAGTTGCTGCTGAATCTCGCTGGGGTGCTGGGTCGAGCAGTAAACCAGCAGGTCGCCATCCTCCTGCGGAATGGCCAGTGAGACCTGGCCCTCGAGATAAAAGTGGTCCTGGCCACCGCAGTACAGTGTGCCCGAGACCGTACATGGCGCCGCTGCCAGTGCACTCTCCCAGTCGCCGCGCTGCATAACCTGCTGGTCGCTGATAAAGCGCCGCGCCGCGAGTGCCGCATCAACCGTAAGCAGTGGCGCCTCGGGCGTGACCTCCAGCTGGCCAAGGGCCGCGGCTGCCCGGGCGGCGCGATGGCTGGTGGCGATGACGGCAAAGACCGGCTCACCATAAAAGCGCACCGCGTGCTCTGCCAGCACCGGCTCGTCGCCGCGGCTCATGGGGCTGATGTCATTTTGCCCGGGGATGTCTTTGGCTGTCAGCACGGCGACTACCCCTGCTGCCGCGCGCACGGCTTCAAGGTTCAAGGTCTCAATGCGCCCACAGACCGCCGGCGCATAGCCCGGCGCGAGGTGCAGGGTGCCGCCGGGCTCGATGATGTCGTCGACGTAGACGGCCTCACCGGTCGCGTGCTTAAGCGCGCTGTCGTGGGCCAGCGCGGCAGCGGGCTGTTGCGGCTCGGTTTCAGGCATGGGTATTCACTGGTGGTGTTGCCGTCGGATAAAGCACCGGCACGGGCTGCCCGGCCATGGCGCTGAGGTAGCGCTCGAGCAGGCCGCGGGCTGCCTGCCTACGGTAAGCGGCGCTGGCGCGCAGGTCGCTGATGGGGGCGTAGTCTTCGGCCAGGGCGTCTGCTGCACGGGGTAACAAAGCCGGGCCTGGAGTTGCGCCTTTTAGAACTGCCTCGCAGCGCGTGGCCCGCCGGGAAATTGCGGCCATGCCGCCGAAAACAATGCGTGCCTCGTGTACCTTGCCGTGGGCCAACTGCACATTGAATGCGCCGCAGACAGCGCTGATGTCCTGGTCGAAGCGTTTGGAGATCTTCCAGCAACGAAAGTGTTGGTGCCCGTCTGCCGGGATGCTGAGTGCAGCGACATACTCGCCAGGCAGGAGATCCTGGTGGCCGTAGTCGATGAAAAAATCCTCCAGCGCTATCTCGCGCTCACCGTCAGGGCCGGCCAGGCGCAGCCTGGCACCGAGCGCAATCAATGCCGGCGCCAGGTCACTGATGGGTGAGCCGTTGGCAATGTTGCCGCCGATGCTGGCCTGGCCGCGCACCTGGGGTGAACCGAAGCGGCGCAGCAGTACCCCCAGGTCGGGGGCAAGCGCTGCCAGCGCAGCAAATGCATCTGCCAGTGTGACTGCCGCGCCGATCTCGAGGGTGTCTTCCGAGTGCTCGATGCGTTGCAGTTCCGACACGCTGCCAAGGTGAATGACTGCAGCAAAACGCTGATGCCGTTTGCTGATCCACAGGCCCACATCGGTAGCGCCGGCAACCAGCCGCGCTTGTGGGTGCAGCTCGATCAATTGACGCAGTTCCCGGGTGTTCGTTGGGGCGGCAAAGGTGCCGGCCGCGCCGTGCGCACAGAGGTAGGTCCCGTCCGCGGCCCAGTCCTGCAGTACCACCTGGCTTTTTTCGCGCAATGCCTGGCAATGTGCCGGCACTGCCTGTTGGCACGCAGCTCGGGCCGCATCGATGATGGGGCCGTAGCCGGTACAGCGGCAGAGGTTACCGGCGAGCGCCTGGTTGATCTGGTCCAGTGTCGGCGTACAACCTTCGTCGGCTCGAGCAAAGTGCAGGCTGGCGAGGCTCATGACCATGCCGGGGGTGCAGAACCCGCACTGTGAGCCGTGCTGCGTAGCCATGGCCGCCTGGACCGGGTGCGGCACCGGGTCTGCCAGGTGCTCTACCGTGAGTACCTGTTTGTTGTCCACGGTACCGAGCGGCAGGATGCAGGCGTTGGCAGCGCGGTAGCGCAGCACACCCTCATGCAGTTCACCGATAAGTACTGTGCAGGCGCCGCAGTCGCCTTCCGCGCAACCCTCCTTGGTGCCAGTCAGGTGCCGTTCCTCACGCAGGAAATCGAGCAGGGTCCGGTTGGGGTCGAATGCCGCCAGAAAAAAGGGCTCGCTGCCGAGCAGGCAGCGCAGTTGTGAACGGGCCTGGGCCATGCAATCGATGACCAGGCCGGTCAACTGCCGCGGTAGGTGCTGTAGCCGTAAGGCGAGACCAGCAGCGGTACATGGTAGTGCGCGCTACTGTCCGCAATGCCGAAGCGGACCACGACCTCACCGAGAAATGGGGGCTCCGGTAGTTCTACGCCGCACTGGCGGAAGTAGCCCGCGGCATCGAATTGAAACTCGTAAACGCCGGGCACCAAGGCCTCGCCTTTAAGCACTGGCTCGTCGTTGCGCCCGTCACTATTGGTCTGCCCACTCGCCACCTGGGTGCGGGCCCCATCCAGCCGGTAGAGTACCCAGTGCATGCCCGCGGCCGGCCGGCCCGCTGCGGTATCGAGAATGTGGCTGGTGAGTCTGCCCATCGCTATTTTCTCCTGCTTGTCGGGCGGCACCAAAGTCACAGGCCAGACCCTGTCGGATACTGGCCATCACGCCGCCGATCCGACCCACATCGTCACACAAGCACTCGTGCAGGTCATTCCAGGGCCGCCCAAAACACTTTCAATCGATCATTGATAATAACTTGAATCCTTCGTTGCAGTGTCCGCTAATATCGGCAGCATCGATAGTCAGGCTTATGCCCGGGAACAGCCAGCAACAAACACCAGCGCATGAATTCCAATACCCCCTATCCCAGGGACCTGGTCGGCTACGGCCAGACCCCGCCGCCAGCTGACTGGCCGGGCGGGGCCCGCATCGCTCTGCAGTTTGTCGTCAACTACGAGGAGGGTGGCGAGAGTTGTGTGCTGCACGGCGATGCGGCCTCCGAAGCGTTCTTGTCCGAGATCGTCGGCGCTCAGCCCTGGCCGGGCCAGCGGCACTTGAGCATGGAGTCGATCTACGAGTATGGCGCCCGGGTGGGTGTGTGGCGGCTGTTTGACCTTTTTGCCCGTTACCAGGTGCCGCTCACTGTCTTCGGGGTGGCCATGGCGCTCGAGCGTAACCCGGCCGTGGCAGAGGCGGCGCTGGCGGCCGGCTACGAGATCTGTGCGCACGGCTACCGCTGGATCGACTACCGCGATGTGCCGCTGGACCTCGAACGCGAGCATCTGCAGCGCGCCGTCGACATCATCCGCGCGCTCACCGGCGAGCGGCCGCTCGGTTGGTACACGGGCCGCACCAGCGAGCATACCCGGGCCCTGGTGGTCGAGGAGGGCGGCTTTGTCTATGACGCCGACGACTATAGTGACGACTTGCCGTTTTGGACCGAAGTCTGTGGCCGCTCGCACCTGGTGGTGCCTTACACACTGGACAACAATGACATGCGCTTTGCTACGCCACAGGGGTTTAATTCGGGCGACCAGTTCTATGCCTACCTGCGTGACGCTTTTGATACGCTTTACGCCGAGGGTGAAACTACGGCCCGCATGATGTCGGTGGGTCTGCACTGCCGCCTGGTGGGCCGGCCCGGTCGCCTAGGCGCACTCGCACGTTTTATTGAACATACTCGGCGCTTTGCCGACGTGTGGTATTGCCGGCGCATCGATATTGCCCGCCACTGGCAACAGCGCCACCCGGTACCGAGTGCCGGCAGCGGCGAAGGGGAATCGTGATTCCACCGAGCGAGATGAACCGGGCCGGGTTCGCCAAAACCTTTGGTGGCGTCTACGAGTGCTCATCCTGGATCGCCGAGCAGGTCTATGACACAGGACTTACTGCATTAGAGGACAGTGCCGGGGGCTTGTCGCGGGCGATGGTCGAGGTGGTCGAACAGGCTGGGCACGAGCCGCAGCTTGCCCTCCTCAAGGCGCACCCGGATCTTGCCGGGCGCCTGGCCGTGCGCGGCGAACTGACCTCCGAATCAACCGCCGAGCAGGCTGCGGCGGGTCTTGGCCAGTGCGCGCCTGAACAGTATGCCGCTTTCAGGCGCCTGAACGAGCGATACACGCAAAAGTTTGGCTTTCCCTTTATCCTCGCGGTGCGCGGCTATGACCGGGACGGAATTCTCGAGTGCTTCCAGAGCCGGGTCGACAACGAGGTAGATGTGGAATTTGATGAGGCTCTCATTCAGGTACACCGGATTGCACGGCTTCGTCTCGAGGCACTTTTTACCAAAGATACTTTATCCCAGCCATGAGCCAAGCTGCCGATATTCCCGAATTTGCCCGTCACCTGGTGAACCTGGTATCACCGCGCCTGGGCGGTGAGGCGCTTGCGAGCAGCGATGATTTTTTTGCACCCAAGGAACGGTTGTTGCAGGACAGTGAACCAGTCTTCATCGCCGACAAGTTCGACGAGCACGGCAAATGGATGGACGGCTGGGAAAGCCGCCGCCGTCGCGGCGGCGGCCACGACCATGTGGTAGTGCGCCTGGGTACGCGCGGCATCGTACGCGGCGTGGATATCGATACGCGGCATTTCACCGGCAACTACCCACCGCAGGCTTCGCTGGAAGCCGCCGACGGCGGCTTTGACACTCCGGTTGATAAACTGCACTGGCGCGAGTTACTTGGGCCCAGCGACCTTGGCCCCGACAGTCACCATTACTGTGCGGTAGCCGATGCCGAGCCGGTCAGCCACCTGCGCCTGAATATCTTTCCCGATGGCGGTGTTGCCAGGCTGCGGGTCTATGGCGAGCCATTGCCTGACTGGTCACGGACCGATCCTGGCCAGGCGCTGGAGTTGTCGGCCATCGCTAACGGTGGACGCATTGCGGGCTTTAACGATGCACACTACGGTGACCCCTGGGTCATCCTGATCCCGGGGCGGGGCATCAATATGGGCGACGGCTGGGAGACGCGGCGGCGCCGTGAGCCTGGCCACGACTGGATCCTGGTGCGGCTCGGCGCACCGGGGGTGATTGAGCGGGTGGAAGTCGATACCGCACACTTCAAGGGCAATTACCCCGATCGCTGCTCAATCCAGGCCGCCTTGGTCGGCAACACCACTGACCAGGCACTGGCCGCTCGGGCTGGGGAATGGCCGGAACTGATGGCGCCCGTGAAACTCGCCATGGACCACCAGCATTTTTTCGAGGCGCAGGAATTGAGCGACCTCGGTGCCGTTGACTGCGTGCGGCTCAACATCTTTCCCGATGGTGGAATCAGCCGTTTCCGGGTATACGGCCGGCCGCAACTCTGACCGAGCGTGGTGGAAGCCGTTACCCCCAAGCGATTGACCAGTCAGGCTTTTGCGCCTTTCGGTGACGTGATCGAAGCGCGTGACAGCAGCGCGATGATGGTCAATCGAGGCACCTCGACCCGTTTTCATGATCTTGCCGCGATAGATGTAGATGCCGATGATGGCCGCGCGCTGGTGAATATTTTCCGCGCCACACCATACCCGGCACCACTGCTAATCCGCATGATGGAAAAGCATCCCTTGGGCTCGCAACTATTTATGCCACTAGAGGGGCAAGCCTACCTGGTAGCCGTCGCGCCATCGTCGGCTAAGGTGGTGCCAGGCGATATCTCGGTTTTTATTGCGCTCGGAACCCAGGGCGTGAATTTCCGCCCCGGCACCTGGCACCACCCGCTGCTGGCGCTTGCACCACAGGATTTCCTGGTAATCGATCGGGAAGGATCCGGCGAGAACCTGGTGGAGCAGGCGCTCGATCAACCGCTTAAGGTTGAAGTCGACACAGCAACATTGTGAGCCGGGTGTTGCAGGCGCCGGCAGCATGACGCATTCCGGCCAATGGGGCACAATAGCTGCGGGGCGATAGCTCAGGAGAGAGGGCCGATGAAAAAACTATGCACCACGATTACTCTTGCCGGCTTGCTGAGCTGGTCGCTGCCGGCCGTGGCGCTGTTGCCGGGAGAGGCCGACGACGGCAAGCCGTTACACGACAGCCGCTGCACCAGTTGTCACGACAGCATGTTTGGCGGTAACGGCAACATTGTATACACACGGGAGGATCGCCGCGTCAAAACCATCGAGGGCCTGATGGGCCAGGTGGACTTCTGTAATGAGCAGATCGGAGCGGGTCTCAACGATCACGAACTAGAGGACATCGTCGCCTACCTCAACGAAGCGTTCTACCAGTTCGAGATCGAATAACCCAGTTCAGGGTCGCAAGATGACTTTGGGTGCCGCACACCGGCCGGCATGCAGTTCGCTGAATGCGACTGCACCTTCACACAAGGGCTTTTGATCTATCCTCTTTTGCGCCTCGTAACTGATCGCCACTGGCTGTTAAGCGCTTCGATAAAGTTTGGTCATCACGAATTCGCGATGGCCCAGGGCCTCAGCGGCGGTCAGCCGGCCATTGCAGGTGCGAAGCACCATATCAATCAGGGCATCGCCTGCCTGATCAAGGTTCATTTCCCTGCGCAGCAGGCCCGACACATCAAGGTCCACGTGCTCGCCCATGGTCCGCACCGTGCGGGGGTTGGCGGTGACCTTGATAACTGGCTCTATAGGGTTGCCGATAATGTTGCCCTGCCCCGTCGGAAAGACGTGCACGGCAAATCCGCCCGCGGCCTGCAGGGTGACGCACTCGGCAGCGGCTGAAGAGGTATCCATGTAGTACAGGCCAGGGCCTTTCTCGGGGGTTTCCGCAGGCGCCAGTACATCGATGTACCTCGCGTTCTTGCCGATCTTCTGCAGGTTGCCCATTGCTTTTTCTTCGATGGTGGTCAGCCCGCCCTCGATGTTGCCCTTGGTCGGCTGGCTCTCGGCGAGGTCACTGGTCTTGTTAGGTTCGATCACTTCGTCCATGTAGGCCTGCCAGGTGGCAAACCACTTGTCCCCAATCTCCTTCGTGGCGGCGCGCTCCCGGCACAGGTGTTCAGCACCCGTAATCTCGGAGGTCTCACCAAAACAGTTGGTGACCCCCAGTGCGTCGGTCTTGTCGATAAAGTTGCCAACCGTCGGGTTAGCGCCCATACCCGAGGTGGTATCCGATTCGCCGCATTTGTGTGATACCCAAAGATCTGCAATCGGGCATTTTTCGCGGGTGAGTTCGGACGCGGCCTGTAGAAAATCCTTGGCTGCACGGCTGGCTGCCGCGATGGTGTCGATATCTCCGTGCTGCTCGATGGCGAAGCCTTGCACCGGTTTACCGGTTTGCGCGATGCCCTCCACCACACGCCCCGTCCAGCCCGGTTCAATCCCAATGACCACGACCGCAGCGACGTTCGGGTTGTTGCCTGTGCCGATCAGGGTGCGAAAATGTAGCTCCAGGTCTTCACCGAATTGCAGTCGGCCATAGTGATGAGGCAGCGCCAGGGTGCCCTTGATGTTGTTGGCAACCGCTTCGCAGGCCGCATTGGAAAGGTCATCAAGAGGCAGGAGAACCACGTGGTTGCGTATCCCGACCCGGCCGTTCTGGCGCCTATATCCGAAAAAGGTCAGGTCACTCATCGGATCACCACTTCTTGGTCTTCAAATTATGGACATGCACATGGTTGCCCTTGGGGATATCGGCCACCGTGCGGCCTATATCTTGGCCATACTTGATGATTGCATCGCCGCTCTTGAGATCGGCCAGGGCAAATTTGTGGCCGAGCGGTATGTTTTCGTTGACAGTTACCGTCAGGGTCTGATCTGAATCCATCACCCAGCCGTTGAGGTTTTGGCCGGTGAAGATACCCTCAACCACGACGACACCGACGCTGTCGCCTTGCTCGTGCACGAGAAAATCCGGCGGCTGGTTACCCAATCTATTCTCCTATAGTGATTGATTTATTCTTATATAAGAATCTTGAATATGTTATAACTTACTCTGCAGGCGAGTGTCAAAGCCTTTTTCCAGTTGCGACAGGCTGGAACACTGCTACGGCCCTAGCCTACAGTGCCGAGGCGTGCCGGCCTGGGGTCGGAGGAACTGACGGGAAACTGGTAGGAGCATGAAAAAACGACCACTGTACGAAAAGGTCAAGGAGACTTTGCTTGGCAGACTGGCTAAGGATTTCTGGCGGCCTGGCGAGTTGCTGCCCAGCGAATTGAAACTGGCCGAGGAGTTCCGGGTAAGTCAGGGCACGATCCGCCGGGCACTGGATGACCTTGTATCCCAGAATATGTTGACCCGCCATCAGGGGCGAGGCACTGCTGTGGCGGAACATACGCCGTTCGGGTTTTTTCACCTTTTCCGCGATGACGGTGTGCGTGAGCTCCCCGAAAGCAAGACCCTGCGGCTGAGTGGGGCTCGTGCCAACCGCAGCGAACGCGATGCCCTGGAGTTGGCGGCTGGCAACAGAGTGATTCGTATCTTGCGTATCCGCTACCTCAACCTGGAACCCAAAATGCTCGAAACTCTCACTCTGCCCCAGAAATTATTTCCCGGACTTGAGAAAATATCGGCGCGCGATCTGCCCAATACGGTGTACCGTTTCTATGAGCAGCAGTTCGGCATTCCCATCGTCGGCAAGCGCGAGCGCTTGCGCGCGGTCGCGGCAACACCCACGGAGGCGCTCCACCTGAACATAGAAGTCGACACGCCGCTGATGGAAATAGAGTGTGTTGCCTTCAGTCACAAGCGCCAGCCGATCGAGTGGCGGCTCAGCCGCTGCCTGACTGACGAGCACTACTACTGCAATTCGCCTGAGTAACCGTAACGCTGTATCAGTAATTCCAGACGATGGATTTTGCGCGCGCTACCGGGGTCACCATCTTTCACCCTGCGGGCCTGAACGCTGCGCGGGATTTCAGTCCGCCGTCGGCGCGAACTGCAAGGTGGCGGCCACTGCCCGCTGCCAGCCTGCGAGCAATTGCTGTCGCTCGCCAGAGGCAATGCCCGGAACAAATTCACGCTCAGCCTGCCAGGTGCCGGCTAGGCTTTCCAGCGAATCGAAAACGCCAGCCTGCAGGCCGGCCAGGCGCGCGGCCCCCAGCGCCGTGGTCTCGAGCAGGCCTGGGCGCTCGACCGTGATGCCGGAGATGTCGGCCAGGCGCTGTGCCAGCCAGTCGTTTTGCATCATGCCGCCGTCAATGCGCAGCACTTTGGGGTGCTGGCCGCTGTCATTGCCCATGGCCCGGATCAGTTCCTCGCTCTGATAGCAGACTGACTCCAGTGCGGCCCGGGCGAGATCAGCCGGGCCGGTGTCGCGGGTCATGCCGAAGAGCGCGCCGCGGGCGTGGGGGTTCCAGTGCGGGGCGCCCAGGCCGGTGAAGGCCGGCACCAGGTATACGCCGCGGCTGAAATCGAGCGAGCGAGCGAGCCCGTCGGTTTCCCCGGCCGAACCGATCAGCCCCAGGCCATCGCGCAGCCACTGCACAGTGGCGCCGGCCATGAAGATCGAGCCTTCCAGCGCATAGGTCACCTGGCCGGCCAGGCGGTAAGCGACAGTGGTCAGCAGACGGTGCTGTGACGCCAGCGGTTTATCGCCGCTATTGAGTACTGCAAAGCAGCCGGTGCCATAGGTGCTCTTCAGCATGCCGGGGGCAAAGCAGGCCTGACCCACCAGCGCCGCCTGCTGATCGCCGACCAGTGCGCCGACAGCGATTGATTGGTTCAGCACCGCGGTGTCGGTGGTGCCGAAATCCGCTGCGCTGTCCCGGACCTGCGGCAGCACCGATGAGGGCACCTCAAAAAGTGCCAGCAGGGTTTCGTCCCAGGCCTGTTGGTGGATGTTAAAAAGCAGGGTCCGCGAGGCATTGGTTGCATCGGTGGCGTGTACCTTGCCTCCGGTCAGGTGCCACAGCAGGAAAGTATCGACGGTGCCAAAGGCCAGATCGCCATTCTCGGCACGGGCTCGGGCACCCTCGACATGATCGAGCAGCCAGGCAATCTTGGTCGCCGAGAAATACGGATCCAGCAGCAACCCGGTCCGGGCGCTGACCTCCTGCTCATGGCCGGCCTGGCGCAGCCGCTGGCAGGTATCGGCAGTACGCCGGTCCTGCCAGACAATCGCGTTGTATATCGGTTCGCCGCTGGCGCGATCCCATACCACAGCAGTCTCGCGCTGGTTGGTGATACCGATACTGGCCACGGGGCCGTCTGCCGCGGCCAGGGCTTCGCGGGTGACAGCGAGCGCAGATGACCAGATATCCCATGGGTCGTGTTCCACCCAGCCGTCGGCCGGGTAGAGCTGGGCAAATTCCTGTTGCGCCACATGAAGGCTATTGCCTGCACTGTCGAACAGGATCGCCCGGGAACTGGTCGTGCCCTGGTCAATGGCAAGCAGTTGAGGGGTTTTTGTCATCAGGCTAACAGTGTTATTCGGGCTACCTATTTCCCAGGTCTGAAAAACTCTGATGGTGCACCGTTTTCACCCCTTCTGCGGAGATTTCGTGGTTTGCCCGGGGATGGATAAAGCAGCCAGTTTACCCAGTTCTGGCTGTAGCGGTGCTGTTACTGGCTTTCTACGCCGACGACCGTTGACAGGGCCTAGGGTCCGATCGGCAAAACAAAGCTTTACAGCCCTTGACTGATGGTGCGTTCGTGATTATATTCATTCGAATATTCGTTTGAATACAAAAATACTGAAATAAGTTTCACGCGAGCATTTAATAATGTTCATAAGCGCATATTCAGACGCACTAAAGATATCGTAAGGAGGCATAGGACTCGGTGAAGGATCTTTCGGAACGCCAAGCCCAGATTACAGAATTGTTGCGAGAAGACGGATTTCTGAACGTCGAAAATCTGGCCGAAAGGTATAGCGTAACGGCCCAAACGATACGTCGTGACTTGAACACACTGTGCGAGCATGGACTGGCTCGTCGCCGTCACGGCGGTATCGCAAAGCCAGTAGGCACGGGCAATCTCGCCTACAGATCACGCCAGACCCTGTTCCGGGGGGCCAAGCAGGCGATAGCTCGTGAAGTAGCCCGACACATTCCCGACGGTGCTTCGGTTGCGTTCAGTATAGGAACAACCCCCGAATCGGTTGCCGCCGCATTACTGCACCACAAAAGACTTCGCATCTTCACCAACAACCTCAATATAGCCATGCTCGCCGGCACCAACCCGACATTCGAAGTTAACGTTGCCGGTGGTCGCGTTCGCAACAGTGATGGCGACGTATTGGGACCCGGCATGGAAGCTTTCCTGTCATCTTACATGTTCGATTTCGGAGTCTACGGCGTTGCCGGCGTTGGGGAACATGGGACATTACTGGACTTCAATGAGGATGAAGTTCGTGCACGGCAATTAATCCATGAAAACAGCCGGACAACTATGCTGGTCCTGGACCACAGTAAATTCGGCCGCACCGCTCACGTACGGGGTGGACAGATAGGGCAGGCGACGAAAGTCTTTTGCGACACCCGGCCGCCCGAGTTAATTCGGGAAGGGCTGGAAAACTCAGGCAGCCAACTCTTGATCTGCGGCGAGGACGAGGTCGAGTGACCGGTATTAAGGTCGATCGCCTGGTAAAACAGTGGGATGCTTTACGGGCTGTTGACAACGTCTCTTTCACCGCACAGGAAGGCACCCTAACAGTTCTACTGGGACCATCTGGCTGCGGTAAATCAACAATCCTACGCATGATCGCAGGCCTCGAGACGGTTGATGCCGGTGAAATCCAGATCGGGGGACATAACGTCACCTACCAGGACCCCGCCAAACGCGGTATCTCTATGGTCTTTCAATCCTACGCCCTGTTCCCGCACCTCGACGTTCGCGAAAACATTCTTTTTGGATTGAAGGTTCGCCGCGTTGAGGTGAAGGAGAGAGAGTCGCGCCTGATTGATGCTGCCCGAATGGTCGGCCTGGAGGACCTGTTGAGCCGCAAACCCGCCCAACTTTCGGGGGGGCAGAGGCAACGGGTCGCCCTGGCGCGGACAATCGTCGCCAAACAGCCGGTGTGTCTGATGGACGAACCGCTATCTAATCTGGATGCGAAGCTCCGCGCGGAGATGCGCGACGAAATCCACCGGTTACAGCGCAGCCTAAACCTGACCATGGTTTACGTCACTCATGATCAGACAGAGGCCATGTCACTTGCAGATCAGGTGGTCCTGTTGCAGCAAGGCATGATCGTGCAAATCGGCACCCCGGCGGAGCTTTACGAACAGCCGGCAACCGATTTCGTCGCCCAGTTCATCGGCGCTCCACCAATGAATGTCCTGCCCATCTCGGGTCTTGACAAAAAAATTGTTGGAGCAAACGGCGGTCACTTCCTGGGCATACGGCCGGAGAAGGTTCGATTCGCTGATTCCGGGTTACCAGTCGAGGTCTCAGCCGTCGATTACATGGGTGCCGAGACTGTCCTGCGTCTGCAGCATCAAGGCAACACCATCATGGCTCGCTTGAACGGTCGGGTCGACGTCGTCCCAGGTGATCGCCTCCACGTTGATTGGAGTCGGGACGACGCGCACCTGTTCGACAAAAACGGGGTTCGATTGAGCGGTGGATAGTCTGCTGCATCACCTGGCTGGCGAACCTGCGCTATGCCGGAGAACTACGGATACCGGAGAAATTCCGGTGTCTTATTAGACAACCCAACAGGAGGAACCAAGAGATGGCTGCAAAGATGAGAGAAACGTTAACCAGACTTGCTGTAAGAAAACCCAACAGGAGGAACTAAGAGATGTTTGCAAAGATGAGAAAAACGTTAACCAGGCTTGCTGTAAGAAAACCCAACAGGAGGAACCAAGAGATGTTTGCAAAGACGAGAAAAACGTTAACCAGACTCGCTATGGCGGCATGCTTTAGCACCGTCGCGGTCGTCGCGCAGGCCAGTACCGAACTGACCATGTACTATCCCGTCGCGGTCGGAGGCCCCTTGACCAAGATCGTTGACGGCCTCGTTGCCGATTTCATGAAGGAAAATCCGGACATTAAGGCCAACGCTATCTACGCCGGCAACTACAACGACGCCCGGATCAAGGCTCTAGCTGCGTTGAAAGCCGGTGAGCCAGCCCAGTTGTCGGTCATGTTTTCCATCGATATCTATGAGCTGATTGAACAAGACGCCATCGTCGCCTTCGACGATATCGTCAGCACGTCGGAAGAAAAGGCATGGCTGGAGTCCTTCTACCCGACCCTGATGCAAAATGGGCGCACGGCTGGAAAAACCTGGGGGATCCCTTTCCAGCGCTCCACCATCGTAATGTATTACAACAAAGACGCCTTCCGCGCCGCTGGACTGGATCCAGAGAACCCGCCTGCGACCTGGAATGAATTGGTTGAGGTGGGTAAAAAGCTGACCAAGGCCGACGGCTCGCAATGGGGCGCGATGATTCCCTCGACCGGTTATCCATATTGGATGTTCGGCGCACTCACCATGCAGAACGACCAGGTTCTGATGAACAACGCCGGAGACACCACTTATTTCGATGCGCCAGCCACCGTCGAGGCCCTGGAATTCTGGAAGAATCTCGGCTCCAAACACAAGGTGATGCCGGAAGGCACTATCGAGTGGGGCACGCTCCGCAAGAATTTCCTTGAGGGTAAGACCGCCATTATGTGGCATTCCACCGGGAACCTCACGGTAGTGAAGAAAAAAGCCAAGTTCGATTTTGGCGTCGCTATGTTGCCCGCAAGCAAGCGCCGTGGCACCCCGACAGGCGGCGGCAACTTCTATATTTTCAAGAAGACCACGCCGGAGGAGCGGGTAGCCGCTATGAAACTGATCAAATTTATGACCAGCCCGGAACGATCAGCTGAGTGGTCCATGAAGACCGGTTACATGGGTGTCAGCCCGGCCGCCTACGAGACGCAGAAGCTGCAAGATTACGTTAAGGGCTTCCCCTATGCAGCCGTAGCCCGCGATCAGCTGGAGTTTGCCACGGCGGAGCTTTCGACTTTTCAAACCGGGCGCGTCCGCAAGCTGCTGGACGATGCTATCCAAGCTGCTTTGACGGGCTCAAAAACTCCCGCCGCCGCTTTGCAGGAAGCACAGGCCCAAGCGAAACGTCTGCTCAAGCCTTACCGGTAGCCCGGTCTCCGATGGCGGCGCCTCTCTGGGCCGCCATCGGCCTGTTCCGTCTGTAAGGTAAACGTATGCACCAGTCACCCTCCAACGCCATGCGTCACGTGTATGGATGGCTGTTGCTCACCCCTGCGGCGATCCTGCTGATTGCCTTCACACACTTCCCAACATTGGCGACAATTTATGAGAGCTCGTTCTCTAAGGGAAACCTTATTCGGCCATCCCGGTTCATCGGTATCACGAATTACGAGTCGATGCTTGAAGACCCCATATTCTGGAAGGTCCTTATCAATAATTTCTGGTTTGCGGTAGGCACCATACCGGCTTCAGTGGCACTGGCCATCGCCATGGCGCTGCTGGTCAACCGTGCACTGCCCGGCCGACCTTTTCTACGGCTTGCCTATTTCACGCCGACCATCCTTCCGATGATTGCGGTTGCCAACATCTGGTTGTTCTTTTATTCGCCTGACATCGGGCTGATAGACCAGATACTCGGCTGGTTCGGCTTTCCCGGCCACAACTGGCTGGGCGACCCGGCCACCGTTCTGCCAGCCATCATCGTCATGACTATCTGGAAGGAGGCCGGGTTTTTCATGATCTTCTACCTGGCCGCCTTGCAGAACCTTCCGCCCGAGCTTGAAGAGGCTGCGAAGCTGGAGGGGGCATCACGCTGGTATTACTTCCGACGTGTCATTTTCCCTCTGTTGATGCCGACGACACTGTTCGTGCTGATCAACGCGGTTTTGAACTCTTTCAAACTGGTCGACCACCTTTTCGTGTTGACTAAGGGGGGGCCGAATAATGCCAGCAACCTGCTTCTTTATTACATCTACGAAAACGCCTTCTCCTACTTCGACACCAATTATGCCGCCACTCTGACCGTGGTGCTGCTCGCGATCCTGGCAGTCGTGGCTTTGGCGCAATTTTTCTTGTTCGACCGGCGGATTCACTATCGATGAGCCAGGCCGAGATCAAACGCCGGCACTGGACATTCTTGGAGGCCTTAGAAACTGTCGCCGCGTGGTTCGTGGCTATTCTATGGATCGCCCCTTTGTTGTATGCGTTCTGGGCGGCATTCCACGCCAGCGAGTACGCTATACATTTCGAGTTGTTCGCGCCGTTGACCTTGGAGAACTTCCGCGAGGCCCTGTCCCAGGCTCCGTTCCTGCGATACGGATTCAATACCTTTGTCCTGGTGACCATGCTGCTGGCGTCGCAACTGGTGATCTGCACACTCGCCGCCTATGCATTTGCACGGTACAACTTCGCAGGCAGCAACATCGCCTTCTCCCTGGTTCTGGTGCAGTTGATGATTGCGCCGGAGATCCTGATCGTCGAAAACTACAGCACCCTAGCCAAGTTGAATCTAATCGACACCATCACCGGCATAGGGTTGCCCTACATGGCCAGTGCCTTCGGTATCTTTCTGCTCCGACAGGCATTCAAATCGACGCCCAAGGAACTGGAAGAAGCGGCCCGGCTTGAGGGCTGCGGCATGTTTGGCATCCTGTGGCGCGTCTACGTCCCACTCGCACGACCTATCTACCTGGCCTATGGACTGGTGTCTATCAGTCACCACTGGAACAACTTCCTTTGGCCGCTCGTGGTGACAAATTCGGTGGAGACCCGCCCGCTGACCGTTGGTCTCGGGATATTCGGCGCCCCGGAGTCAGGTGTCGATTGGTCGATCATCTCAGCTGCCACGCTGTTGTCGGTAGCGCCACTTTTGATCGCGTTCCTGCTCTTCCAGCGTCAGTTCATCCAGTCCTTCATGCATTCTGGCATTAAATGATCAGCATACTGTCCTGGAACATTCAAAACGGCAAAGGTCAGGATGGCAGGATATCGCTGACGCGAATAGCCGATGTTATCGCGAGCATGGGGACGCCCGATGTCATCTGTTTGCAGGAAGTTTCCCGTGGCCTGGTCCTGCGCGCCGACACGGGTGCCCCGGATCAGGTCGGTGAGCTTTCAGAGTTGTTCCCAGGTTATGAAATAGTGTTTGGGGTGGCTATCGACGCCATCTCTACGAACGGGCGCTGGCAGTTTGGCAATGTCTTGTTGACGCGCTTGCCGATGCTTTCGATATTGTCACATCCGTTGCCAAGGCCGGGCGTTCGCGACAAGCACCACATGAGACGCCAGGCCACGGAAGTTGTGGTCGCTACGAAGGCGGGACCATGGCGGGTCGTTAATCTTCACTTGGAATTTCACAGCGTTGTTCAGAGGATGGCTCAGGTGGGCCGACTGAGAGATTTGCACCGGGAAGCTCTTGAAGAAAAGGGACTGCCCTTGAAAACCGACGCGGTAGGGCCGTATCAGCCCATTGCCCGGCCTGTTGACGCGGTGTTCTGCGGTGACTTCAACATGTTGCGCGGTTCGGAGGAATACCGTTGTTTGCTCGCCCCCTTGGTCGGTGAGACACGACCCTTCCACGATGCCTGGGAACTCGTTCACCCGGACCGCCCACATGATCCCACCTGTGGTATTTACGATCACGACCAATGGCCCGAGGGTTCCCACTGTCGGGATTTTTTCTTTGTTGCCGGTGACTGCGTCGGGGACGTGAGCAGTATGTGTGTCGACACCAAAACGGATGCCTCGGATCATCAGCCACTGATGATCGAATTCAGCGATAAACGAGTGTGAAACGGTCGTTGGACGACTTCTCGGAGTACAGCAAGAGTTGTCGCACGGGCATGGACATCACTTAGAAACTTAAGGAAGAGGGTGAGGGTAAAAGTGAAACTGTTGAGCGAGTTCCCGACGGATGATTTGCGCTGTGTGCGCTGTGTTTTCACCGATATTGACGACACGTTAACGGATGATGGATGTCTGACCGCGAATGCGTATGGCGCAATAGCCGCTCTGGATGAAGCCGGGATTTCCGTCGTACCGATCACGGGACGCCCTGCCGGGTGGTGTGACCTAATCGCGCGTTTGTGGCCCGTCGGCGGTGTGGTCGGCGAGAACGGAGCCTTTTACTTTCACTACGATCGATTCCACAGGCGAATGGAGCGTTTTTATGCAGACCCCGAGCCTGAACGCTCGACCAAACGGGAGAAGCTGATCTCGATTGGCAACAGGATTGTCGATGAAATCCCCGGGTCAGCAATATCTGCAGATCAGGCATATCGGGAAACCGATCTAGCAATCGACTTTTGCGAGGATGTGTCCCGATTGTCCGACGGGCAGATCGACCGGATCGTGTCGATCTTTCAGGAATCTGGCGCGACGGCCAAAGTCAGCTCTATACATATCAATGGTTGGTTCGGTGAGTACGACAAGCTGTCTATGACCCGGATTTTCGCAGCAAACTGCCTAAATGTGGACCTGGATAAACAGCACGAGCATTTCATCTTTGTTGGCGATTCGCCAAACGACGCACCGATGTTCGATTTCTTTCCAAACTCGGTTGGCGTGGCCAATGTCTGGTCATTTAAAGACCGCCTCGAGACCCCGCCAACTTACATCACAAAGAGCCGAGGTGGCGGCGGTTTCTCTGAGGTTGCGGCGGCTCTAATAGCATCACGTAAGGGTGCAGCATGAAGATGGGCGAGCCGTACGATATCTTTATTGTCGGGGGCGGTATAAATGGCTGCGGGGTTGCCCGGGATGCTGCAGGTAGAGGTCTTTCTGTGTGTCTCGCCGAGAAGGGCGACCTGGCCGGCGCAACATCATCTGGTTCAACAAAACTTATCCACGGTGGTTTACGTTACCTGGAATATTACGAGTTCAATTTGGTCCGCAAGGCATTGATGGAAAGGGAGGTATTGTGGCGAATTGCACCCCACATCATTTACCCGCTCCGGTTTGTGCTGCCTCATCACAAGGGCCTGCGTTCGGCCTGGATTCTTCGACTTGGCCTGTTTCTTTATGATCATCTCGGCGGACGGGAACTACTGCCCGGTAGCCGAAGTGTGGACATGACACGCGACGAGGTTGGTGAACCACTCAGGCCTTTGTACAAGAAGGGATTCGAGTATTCAGATTGTTGGGTCGACGATGCACGCCTGGTTGTTTTGAATGCTCGTGATGCCGCAAATCGTGGGGGGCATATCCTCACGCGGACCGAGGTCGTGTCCGTCCGGCGAGAAGACAATCTATGGACGGTATGGACGCAAAACAGCAACGGCACAAACCAATCGTACAATGCAAAGGTGCTGATCAACGCTGCAGGACCCTGGGTCTATCGCTTTCTGCATCAAGCGGTTGGCCAGGAGCACGGCAACAGACTACGTTTGGTTCGGGGTAGCCATATCGTGGTGTCGAGAATTTTCGAGCACGATAGATGCTATATCTTCCAGAATACCGACGGCCGCATCGTATTTGCGATTCCTTACGAAGAAGAGTTTACGCTAATCGGCACCACCGATCGTGACCACAATGGCGATCTAGAAAAAGCAACGATTTCCGATGAGGAAATAGCCTATCTCTGTGAATCGGTCAATACGTATTTTCATAGACCGATAACCCCGGCCGACGTTGTTTGGACCTATTCGGCCGTTCGACCTTTGTTTGATGACGGCAAGACCGAAGCGAAGGCCGCAACACGCGATTACTATCTTCAGACTGAAGCCGGCAACGGTCAACCACCCCTGATCAACATCTTCGGCGGCAAAATCACAACCTACCGCAAACTCGCCGAAGAAGTAATGGAGGAAGTCGCTCGCCATCTATCGCCTAGCAGTACGTCTTGGACTGGGGCAACACCGCTGCCGGGTGGAGACTTCCCTTTTAACGGATATGCGCAACAAGTCGCTGATCTCGTCCGTGATTACCCTTTCGTGACGTCTCGGCACGCACGTCGCCTCATCCGACTTTACGGAACTATAGCGCGTCAGATACTCAGTAATGCTAAAAGCTACGATGACCTAGGCCGCTGCTTTGGAAGTGATTTGTTCGAAGCAGAAATTCTGTATCAGGTCGATAGAGAGTGGGTTGTTCGCGCCGAGGACGTACTATGGCGAAGGACTAAAGAAGGATTGAGAGTATCACGGGAGGAGGTTGAAGAACTTGATCGGTATTTAATGGAACCGAACCTGCAGGAACGAAAATTTGCGTGAATTGATCGACAACGATGTGTTAGATGACAGAGCAGGCGGGAGGATTTGGTTTTGCCGAGTTTGCCCAGGCGGTGGTCGCGGCAAGGAAATAGACCCAATCGCTTATAGGTATCGGACGACTGTCAAAATGGAGACCGTGATCGCTAGGCCCCCGCAGGCACTTCTACCAGTCACAGACCGCGGCGAAGTTTTCTCGGTGCACCGGGCCGGCTATGCGCGCTACAACGACGCGCCGCCATTGAAGTCCGGCCGCGACCTGGATTGCAAGACGCTCTGGGAGGGCTAGTGCTGCAACTGTTTCGCAAAACCACGGCTTTGTTGAGGACCAGCCGCAAGGTCGAATCTCAGATAGACGAGTTTCTCGACCAGGTGGTGTCATCCGGTCTGGTCTTCTCCCGGGCATTCGACGTTTTCCTGAAGTCCGGGGCCTGCCAGGAGTTCGATAATCTGATGTATGAAGTCCAGGCCATCGAGCGCAAGGGCGATGAGCTGCGGCGCAGTATCGAGACCGAACTCTATAGCCGTACCCTGATTCCCGACCTGCGCAGCGACGTGCTGCGGCTGGTAGAGAGCGTCGACAAACTAACCAATATCTATAAGGCCAACCTGTTTCGCCTGTCGATCCAGAAACCGGAAATCCCGGGTCCGCTCAAGCCCAAGTATGCCGAACTGGTACGGTTGACCATTGCCTGTGCTGAAGCCGTGGTTGTTGCTGCGCGGTTGTTTTTCCGGGACCACGAGGCGGTCAGGGACAGCGTCAAGAAGGTCGTGCTGCTCGAGACTGAGGCCGATAAGGTGAGCAGCCCCCTGCAACGGCAGATTTTTGACAGCGACCTCGACCTGGGCCACAAGATGCATCTGCGCTACATCGTTGAGCGCCTGGACGAGCTCGCCAACCAGGCTGAAGATATCGCCGACCAACTGGCCATCAGTGCCATCAAGCGCCGCATCTGAGTGGCGTTGCCTGGTGGATTCCTTTCTCTTAGTTTTCCTGAGCGGCGGGTTGTTCCTGGGCTGGGCACTGGGTGCCAATGACGCGGCCAACGTTTTCGGCACTGCCGTGGGTACCCGCATGGTGCGTTTTGTTACCGCGGCGGCTGTCTGCAGTGTGTTCCTGATTCTCGGTGCGGTGATCAGCGGTGCCGGCCCTGCCGAGACCCTGGGTAAGCTGGCGGCGATCGACGCATTGCCGGATGCCTTCATCGCCGCCGTCAGCGCCGGACTCACCGTTTTTGTCATGACCCGCTGGGGCCTGCCGGTTTCGACCAGCCAGGCCATTGTCGGGGCACTGGTCGGCTGGAATTTCAGCCGCGGGATCGAGACCGACCTGGGCACCCTGACCACCATCATCTCGACTTGGATTCTGTGCCCGCTCCTTGCCGGGGCCATCGCTGCCGCACTGCTGCCGCTGGCCGCTAGCGGGCTGCGCCTGCTGCAGCCGCATCTGTTGTTGCAGGACGCAGCCACCCGCTGGGCGTTGTTGCTGGCCGGCGCTTTCGGCGCTTACAGCCTCGGGGCCAGCAACATTGCCAACGTGATGGGCCCCTTCGTGCACGCCGTGGCACTGCCACCACAGTCGGTGGCCGGCCTGTTTGTACTGGGGTCGGCCCAGCAGTTGTTCCTGTTCGGAGGTCTGGCCATCGCCCTGGGTGTTTTTACCTACTCGCGGCGGGTCATGATGACGGTGGGCAAGGATCTGTTTGATCTTTCCCCCATGGCTGCCTGGGTGGCAGTTATGGCGCATTCGATTGTGCTGTTCCTATTCGCCTCCAAGGGCCTGGCGGCATGGCTTGCCGGTGCGGGGCTACCGCAACTGCCACTGGTGCCGGTCTCGAGTTCCCAGGCGGTGGTTGGTGCAGTGCTGGGAATCGGCCTGCTGCGCGGTGCGGCAGGTATCCGTTGGCAAACGCTCGGGGGCATCACTGTCGGCTGGGTGGCCACACCGGTTTGCGCCGGGATGCTTTGTGGGGGGTTGCTGTGGTTGACGCATGATGCGTTGGGATATTCCTGACGGCATGCAACCGCAGGACAGACTGTCGCAGCGCTCAGTTGCGTCTTTTTCAACGACACCCCGGGTAGAGTATTTTCCCGACGCCGACCTGCACCCGTATACAAGCCCGGGCTGATCGTCACCAAAGTAGACGGGGTGCTTTTTCTTCCTATACTCATTCAAAACTCCACCCACTTTAGGGTACACTGCAACGTGAGTTTCGCGCGCTCATGAAGGGAAATTTTCTAGAGCGCTATCAGCGAACAACAAAAAACGGGAGCGTGGAATGGCCAAGCTCCCCTGCAATCACCGTTTTGGGAGAGAGAATCATGAAAATGCATCTATTGCGCCGGTGGGGTCTAGTTGCCGCCGGTATTCTTGTGTTGCCCTTTGCCCTTTTCGCCACCGCTCCCGCGGCGGCCGAAGAATGTAGTAATCGGGGCGATCTGGACGTCGGGTACTGCGACAATGACGGCGATCTGGTTGCCGACACCCCGGCTGATTCAGGAAAGTGGTTGAATCCGGACACCCTGATCTTCTCGTATACCCCGGTCGAGGATCCTTCCGTTTACGAGAATGTATTCACCGAGTTCATGGAATATCTTTCCCAGGCCACCGGTAAAAAGGTCAAGTGGTATGGCGCTGAATCCTATGCCGCCCAGGTCGAGGCCATGCGTTCGGGCCGCCTGCACGTGGCAGGCATCTCTACCGGGCCGACGGTGTTCGGCGTCAATCTGGCCGGTTACGTCCCCATCGCCATCATGGGCAAGCACGACGGCAGGTTTGGTTACAAGCTGCAGCTGATTACCCACAAGGACACCGACATTACGAAGGTTTCCGACTTGAAGGGCCGCAATGTCGCCCACGTCACGCCGTCGTCCAACTCTGGCAACCAGGCGCCAAGGGCTCTGTTCAAGTCACTGGGCGTCGAACCCGACAAGGATTACGAGGTCAAGTATTCAGGCAAGCACGACAACTCAATCATGGGTGTCGCTAATAAGGACTACGAGGCTGCCCCGGTTGCTTCCAGTGTCCTGGATCGTATGCACGATAAGGGTGTAGTCAACAAGGACGACCTACGCATTATCTGGGAATCCAAGTTGTTCCCGACCACGTCGTATGGTTATGTGAACAACTTGCACCCCGATTTGCAGCGTCAGGTCACCTATGCTTTCCTGTCCTTCGATTGGGCGGGCACGGCGCTGCACGAGGAGTTCGGCAAGAAGTCGGACCGCTTCATTTCCATCAGTTTCAAGGATCACTGGTCGGACATCCGCACTATTCAGAAAACCAACGGGACCGTCTACAGCCAGGAGTCCCTGAAGGGTCTGAAAGTAAAGAAAAAGAAAAAGAAGAAGAAGTAATAGACACAAGAAGAGCCTGAGCTACGCTGAAAACCGCCACCTTGACCCAATCAGGGTGGCGGTCCTTTGTGAAAGGCCGTTTATGCTTACTGTCGAGAACCTTACCAAGGTCTACCCCACAGGCGCGAAAGCGCTGAGCGACGTCAGCTTCTTAGTTGACGAACCCAAGGTCATCGCCATCATCGGCCCCTCCGGCGCCGGCAAGAGCACCTTGATCCGCTGTGTTAATCGCCTGGTGGAGCCGACATCGGGGAAAGTCCTGCTCGGAGATACCGATGTCATCAGCCTGAACCGGCGCGGGCTGCGCAAGGCGCGTCGGCGCATGGGCATGATCTTCCAGGAATACAATCTGGTCGAGCGCCTGACAGTGATGGAGAACGTGCTGTCTGGACGGCTCGGATTCGTCGGATTCTGGCGAGCTTATCGGCGCAAGTTCCCGTCCGATGACGTGGCCGCCGCCTTTCGGCTGCTCGACAGGGTTGGGCTCGAGGGCTACCACAACACCCGCGCCGATGCCCTCTCCGGTGGCGAGCGCCAGCGGGTCGGCATCGCCAGGGCGCTGATGCAGGCTCCCGATCTGCTGTTGGTCGACGAACCGACGGCCAGCCTCGATCCCAAAACATCACGCCAGATCATGCGGTTGCTGGTCGAACTGGCTCATGAGGCCGGCACTCCGGCACTGGTCAACATCCACGATGTTGCCCTGGCCCAGACCTTCTCAGATCGCATCATCGGTCTGGCCGCCGGCGAAATCGTTTTTGACGGCAGCTCCGACCAGCTTACGGCTGATGTGCTGACCCGAATCTATGGTGAGGAGGATTGGAGCACCACCATCCGCACGGACGATGACAACGATAACGGCATGACCGAAGGCAGCGATGAGGGGAAACAGAAGGGCAGGCCCGAGAAAGACCAGGGCTCCATCCCGGAGGCCTCGGCGGGGTGACGGCCCAAACCAAAATTCAAGGCGCCACGCCACGCCAGTGGCATACCATCAAACTTATTGAAAATCCGTATTTGCGATACGGCTTTCTCGCCCTGGTTGTTGTTTATTTCTTCTGGTCCTTGGGCACCCTCGATATCGACTGGCACCGCGTTGACAGCGGCATGACGCGGGCGGGGAATATGTTTTCGCGCATGGTGCCGCCCGATTTCGGTCGTTGGGAGCTGCTGGTCAAAGGGTTGGTGGAAAGCGTTCAGATGGCACTGGCGGCGAGCTTTTTCGGCATGATCGTGGCAGTGCCGCTGGGGTTGTGCGCGGCCGTTAACCTGGTTCCTAAGCCGGTCTATCTGGTGGCGCGCACGATCATCGTGTTGTCCAGGACTTTCCATGAGGTAATCATCGCCATTTTTTTCGTCAAAATCTTTGGCTTCGGCCCGCTGGCCGGCGTGTTGACTTTGATCGTGGCGTCGGCCAGCTTCATCTCGAAAATGCTGGCCGAGGACATCGAAAACTTGCCGCCGGGCCAACTCGAAGCCGTGCGCGCCACCGGCGCCAGCTTCCCCAAGCTGCTGATTTACTGCATCTCGCCGCAGGCCTTGCCACGTTACCTCGGCGTTTCAATCTACCGCCTTGACGCCAACATCCGCCATTCGACAGTGGTAGGCATCGTTGGCGCCGGCGGCATTGGTCAGGTCCTGGCTGCGAGCTTCAGCCGCTACGACTATGATTTCTCCCTGGCCATATTGATTGCCATTGTCACCATCGTCTTTGTCGGCGAGTTTTTCTCCACCTGGGTGAGGGGCCGGCTGAGATGAGCATGGCCGAACACGCCCGTAAATACCCGGAGTTATGGCAGCGCTTTACACCGCGCCAGACGCTGGTTCGCTATAGCTGGTACATGGGCGTTATTTTTGTCGCCGTGTGGTCGGTCAGAAATCTCGACATACCCTGGTTCTATTTCCTCGACGCCCATATTCAGGCAGCAGACCTGGCGGTCCGTATGTGGCCGCCCGACATGGATTTTCTTGGGCAACTTTACGACCCCCTGATCGAGACCATCCACATTGCCACCCTGGGTACGGCAGTGACCATCGTGCTTGCCTTTCCAGTTGCCTTCCTGGCGGCGCGTAACACCACTTTCAATTCTGTCACCTGGTTCATAGGCCGCCTGATTCTGGTTACCTCGCGCTCGGTGAACACGGTGGTTTGGGGATTACTGTTCGTCGCCATCTTCGGCCCCGGTCCGATGGCCGGCATCTGGGCCATCGCCTTTCGCTCTATCGGATTCATGGGCAAGCTCACTGCCGAGGCCATAGAGGAAATTGACCAGGGCCCGGTCGAGGCTATCGAAGCCACCGGTGCCTCGCGCCTGCAGGTGTTGTGGTTCGGTATCCTGCCTCAGGTATTGCCGGTGATCTACGGCACCACCGTTTACCGCTGGGACATCAACATCCGGGAATCCACCGTGCTTGGCTTTGTCGGTGCCGGTGGTATCGGCATCCAGCTGTACGCCTCAATCAACCTTTTTTCCTGGCAGGAAGTCTCGCTGATGTTGATCGCGGTGTTCTGCGTGGTAGTAGTTAGCGAGTTCGTTTCGGCAATCGTCCGCCAACGTATAACCTAGCCCGCATCCTTGCAGAAGTGCCAGGCGCTACTGTAGCCACAGCGACGGGGTCGGCGTTCCCGTACCCAGCAGCGTAATTTTCACCGAGCTCTCCCCCATAGCCATCGATTCCACGGCGATGGTATCCAATTTCCACCGCCCTTGAAATAGTTGTCCCTTTATTGCGGTCTGACAGACATGCTAGGCCCAACACAAACCCAATTGAATTTGGAGCAAAATAGCCCGGTGTCAGCAGACGTTGCGCCCAAGACCCGGAGAGCCCATGCAGCCGCTTAGCCAATGCCCGGCCAGAATCCTGGCCAAACTGGAGATAATACTTCTGGATCTTGACGATACCCTTAGTTGGAAGGGCCTGCTTCCAGGGTGTGCCTACGGTGCTCTTGAGATCCTGCAGCAAGAGGGCCTGGGGGTGGCGCTAATTACTGGCAGGCCCGCAGGATGGTGTGACCATATTGCCCGAATGTGGCCGGTTAACGGGGTGGTTGGAGAAAACGGTGCATTTTTCTTTCATTACGATCGGACATCAAGAAAAATGGAAAGGCAGTATTGGCGAACAACAGCACAGCGGAAAGCGGATCGTAAGCAGTTGGAGGCTATCGAATCCCGCATCCTTGCAGAAGTGCCAGGTGCTGCTGTAGCCACAGACCAGGCATACCGGGAATCAGATCTCGCCATCGATCATTGCGAGGATGTTCCAGCGTTACCTGGCGATCAAATTGACCGGATTGTCGAGATTTTCCAGCAGGCCGGGGCAACCGCAAAGATCAGCTCCATACACGTCAACGGATGGTTCGGAGATTTTGACAAACTGGGCATGACAAAACGCATGATTAAGAGGGTATTCTCTATAGACCTCGAAGCAGACCGTACGATCGCCACCTTTGTGGGTGATTCCCCCAACGATGCGCCGATGTTCGATTATTTTCCAGATGCCATCGGCGTAGCCAACGTTCGCCGTTTTCTGGATACTCTGGAGATAGCGCCGCGCTGGGTAACGGGGCAGCCGGGAGGATTTGGCTTCGCCGAGTTTGCAAAGGCGGTGGTCGCGGCAAGGAAATAGACCCAATCGCTTATGGCTATCGGACGACTGTCAAAATGGAAACCGTGATCGCTAGGCCTGCGCAGGTACTTCTACCAGTCACAGACTGCGACGAGGTATTCCCAGTGCACCGGATCTACTGCGTCGGCCGCAACTATGCGGCGCACGCGGTCGAGATGGGTCATGATCCGGACCGGGAGGCGCCGTTTTTTTTCCAGAAGAATCCGGACAACCTCGTGCCTGGTGACGGGGAATTTCCCTATCCAGACCGCAGCACCGATGTACAACACGAGGTCGAACTGGTGGTCGCGCTGCAACACGGCGGCAATAACATTGCCGTTGGGCAGGCACTTGCGTGCGTATTCGGTTACGCGGTGGGCCTGGACATGACGCGGCGCGACCTGCAGGCCGAGATGAAGCGCCAGGGCCGGCCATGGGAGATTGGCAAGGCTTTTGAACATTCGGCGCCATGTTCTGCCATTGCACCGGCTTCAAGCATTGGGCATCCGCAGCAGGGCCCGATTACGCTGGAGAAAAACGGCGAACTCTGTCAGGCCGGTGACCTTGCGCAGATGATCTGGAAAGTGCCAGAGATCATCAGCGAGTTGTCAAACTACTTCTGCCTGCAGGCCGGGGACCTGATCTTCACCGGTACACCGGCAGGCGTCGGGCCAGTTAGCCGGGGTGATACCTTGACGGCTGCCGTGGCCGGGGTCGCAGCGCTCTCTGTAACGGTTACCTGAACTTTGTGCAAAAGCCTGCGCGGGAATTTGGCGGCCGTTAAAACGCACCCTGGGCCATCAGCCCGCAGACCGAGATCAGGATTGAAAATGAATATGAATTTTTATGACGTGGAAAATGATGCGAGGCGTGCATTCGACACGTTGATGGCGGGCGGCGCAGCGATTATTCCGACCTATGTCGGCTATGCCATCGTCGGCATTTCCGAGGCGGCGATTGACCGCACATTTGTCGCCAAGCGCCGAAAAAAAGGCAAATTGCACGCCTTTACGGGCAGCCCCGAACTACACGACTCTCTGCATATTCTCGATGACAAAACCCGTCGGGTAATCCGATCAATCTGGCAGGAAGCCGGGCTGACCGTCGGTTGCGTGGCGCCGGCACAGATTGATCATCCAATGATCCAGAAGCTGCCCGAAGCCATCCGCTCTCAAAGCATTAAGGACGGAACTATCGCCATGCTTCTCGGTGCTGGCCCGTTCCTCGATGTGCTAGGACGACTCAGCTACGAAAATCAAATTCCCATCATTGGATCGTCGGCCAACGTAACCCAGCAGGGTGTGAAATTTCGGGTTGAAGACATCGAGCCCGAAGTGATCGCCGCCGCCGATTTGGTTATCGATTACGGATTGATGCGATGGGCCTCGTACAATTTTTCATCGACCATGATTGATTTTCGGGATTATTCTGTGGTCCGCAACGGTGCTTGTTTTGATCTTCTGCAGGATCTTTTGCGCCGCCAATATAATATCGAAATCTAGTCGGTTTTTGTGTTCTTCTTGGCGAAGTCCAGGAGGGATTGCTCCCGAGCCCGCAACTCGGGCAATCCAACTACTTCCATATAGTCGTCGAAGGTCACCATCTCGCTGGTAAAGGATTTTGTCGAACCGGTTTCTGCGATGGTCCGATAGAGAGATTGCATCTGTTTGGTAAGGGCGAAAACGCTGGCCACAGGCCAGACAGCTGTGGCGTAGCCGAGTTGCTCCAATTCTGTGGCGTCAAGGGTCGGGGTCTTGCCGAATTCTATTATGTTGGCGAGTTGAGGCGCATCGACGGAGCTGCAGATGCGCTTCATATCGTCGGCCGTGGCCGGCGCTTCGACGAACACCAGATCACACCCGATCTCGGCGAATTTTTGAGCGCGTTCAATGGCCGCGTCGAGGCCGTGCACGGCCAGCGCGTCGGTGCGACCCATAATCACCAGATCCGGATCGCCTCGGCTGTCGAGGGCCGATTTAAGTTTGCCGATCATTTCCTCCAAGGGGATTACATCCTTGCCCGGGGTGTGGCCGCAGCGTTTTGGGAACACCTGGTCTTCGATGAACAGACCGGCGACACCGGCCCTTTCGAGTTCGCGCACTGTGCGTGCCACGTTGGTTACGTTGCCGAACCCAGTATCACCGTCGGCGAAAATCGGCAACTCGACCGAATCACAGGCCCTAGCGTAATGGTCGGCCAATTCACGCAAGGACAATTGCGAGCTGTCGGGTTCACCTAGCAGGACACCACTCGCAGCATAGCCGCCAAGGGTCAGCGCCTGAAATCCTTCAGCGGCAGCGATACGCGCGCTCAGGGCGTCGTGAATACCCGGCATTACCAGGAGTTTGTCGGCTTGAATCAGCTGCTTCAATCGCGTTGTCTGTCGCATTTTTTATCCTTCAAATTTTGGCCTCTGGAATCTGGTGAAAACTTACGTCGTAAACCCATGGGCGAGTTCGACGATCTTTGGCCTGGAAAGCCGCAATGTCCTGCTCGTATTGCAGTGATGTGTCGACTTCGTCAAGGCCTTGCAACAACGCCTCCTTCTGGTCCGCGTCCACGGTAAAACTAAACTCGCCCACAGGCGAAGACCCAGCCTGCCGCCAGGAAAAAATCCCGGCGGCGAGGTCGACCGAGGCCGTCAGACCATCCGGGGCGTTCAGGGCGGCATCCAGAAGACGGGTGTAGTCGTCAGACTGAGGAACAATCGGCAGCAGACCCTTGCGGAAGCAATTGGCGTAAAAAATATCGGCAAAGCTCTCGGCGACAACGCATCGGATACCGGCACCGAGTAATGCCCAGACAGCGTGTTCGCGGGAAGAACCGCAGCCGAAATTTCGCCCGCTTAGAAGAATGTTGGCAAATCTGAAACGGGCGTCGTTGAGTACAAAATCGGGACGCTCATCGCCGTCCGGCGATTGCCGCCAATCCAGGAACAGTCCCTCGCCAATACGTGACATGTCGGCGCCGATCAGTTTGAAGATGCCCGCCGGAATAATGGCGTCGGTATTGATGTTGTCGCGTGGCAAGGGGGCGACAATACCGGTTAGATTGGTGAAAGCCTCCATCATATTATTCCCTCAAGCGGCGCGGATCGGTAATAACACCGGCCACCGCCGCCGCCGCCGCCATGGCCGGGCTCATCAGATGCGTGCGGGCGCCTACGCCTTGGCGGCCCTCGAAGTTACGGTTCGAGGTTGAGGCGCAGCGTTTGGCCTCGGGCACCACGTCGCCGCCCACCGCACAACACAATGAACAGCCGGTTTCATGCCATTCGAAACCGGCGGTTTTAAATATTTCGTCCAATCCTTCGGCCTCGGCGGCGCGTTTAATTGACGCCGAGCCGGCTACGACGATGGCGCGGACTCCCTCGGCGATAGATTTACCCTGGGCGATGCTGGCGGCGGCGCGCAAATCACCGAGCCGCCCGTTAGTGCAGGAGCCGATAAAAACCGTATCTATCGGCAGGCCTTCAAGAGGCGTTCCCGGCGTCAACCCCATATAGTCAAGAGCCGTCTGCTTCGCCTGCTGGCCTTCGGGAGAGACATAGGTGGCCGGGTCCGGCACCCGACCTGAAATCGGCGCCACGTCTTCCGGGCTGGTGCCCCACGTCACGATCGGCTCAATAGCGGCGGCGTCGACGATCATCTCTTTGTCAAACGTGGCCTCCGGATCGCTGTACAAACGGCGCCAAACTTTCAGGGCCGACGTCCAAACCTTTCCGTCGGGGGCGAAGGGACGGCCCTTCAGATATTCGAAAACCGTTTCATCCGGTGCGATCAAACCTATCCGGGCGCCAAATTCAACGGCCATGTTACAGAGTGTGAAGCGCTGTTCC
>Ga0207990_1000179_pt1 | contig 37429 bp, 37 predicted proteins | sample ETNtaG_8_FD_185780 | JGI IMG/M metagenome (GOLD analysis project Ga0207990, IMG submission 185780) | Marine microbial and viral communities from oxygen minimum zone, Eastern Pacific Ocean - ETNP201406SV75 (SPAdes) (version 2) | ecosystem: Environmental > Aquatic > Marine > Oceanic ...
ATGTCTTAATGGCTTCAGATCCAAGGGAGCAAGTGGGCGGTGAATTTCAATATTTTTTGGGGACGAAAGCCGAAGTGGAGGAAATGACGTGTAACGGGCAGCCGATGCCTGAAGATCGAATCGTTAGCCCAGTCTTTCCCGGACCGGGTTATATGGTTGTCATGCAAGGGGGAATGATTGTCCACCGCGGGGCGAAATTAAAGGAAGCTTATGATCGGATAACAATGGTAAATGGTTACGTGCCACTTGATACTTCATCGCCTGACCCTTCACGTTTTTCTGATATTAAGGCGGTTGACCCTCACGATGTATTGTTTCCAGAGTGGGCGCGCCATAAGGCGTGGCTAGCGCGTGGGCGATTGGACCGTCTTATTGATGAATTGCCGTTTACCGAAGACCGCCAGTTCATCATTAAAGAGCTAAAGAGCGCTATTCGAGAGGTGGAGACTGCCATTCAAGATTTAAGTGATGATACACCCGGCACCTCCATCAATTACGGAGATCTGTAGTGTCATGCAATCAGGTGCAAAAACTGTAGAAGAGTATTTAGCCGAAATTCCAGCAGATAGACGTGAAAGTTTTTGTGAATTAAGACAATTAGTTGTAGAGAATATCCCCAGTGGTTTTGAAGAGATTATGAGTTACGGGATGATTGGTTATGTGGTGCCGCATAGTTTGTATCCAAAGGGCTATCACTGCAATACGTCTCTGCCACTACCATTTATCAATCTTGCTTCTCAAAAGCATTTTATCGGCTTTTATCACATGGGCATTTACGCTATGCCAGAGCTGCTTGATTGGTTTGTATCGGAGTACCCAAGCCATTCAAAAAGAAGGCTTGATATGGGAAAATCTTGCATTCGCTTTAAAGATTTTAACAACTTACCGCTAGAACTTATTGCGCAGTTAGTGGCCAAGGTTTCAGTTGAAGGATGGATTGCTCAGTATCAATCTAGTATTAATTAATAGTTGGTTCGTTTAAGTCTCATACAAAACCTATAATGAGCCTTATGTTGCAATCGTTACAACCGGTAGGTTATGTGGATTAGAAAACGCATAGATATCTCATATTCAGACCTCTTATTTGGCATGGGAAAATGCATTGCTCCGCCCAATTCTGGCAAGACCATAGAGGCGATTAACGCGCAGTGGGGCGGTCAGTCGACATTTAGTTGTCTTTCTATAAGAACGGGTTTTGATTTATTACTCAAAACGTTGAATTATCAAGAGGGTGGTGAGGTGTTAATTTCAGCCCTTACTATTCCAGATATGGTTGAGATCATAGAGGGGCACGGCTTGGTCGCCGTATCTCTTGAGATAGATGAGCGTACTGCACTGCCCAGTGCAGAATCCGTTAAGGCGCTTATTAACGACAACACTTGTGCGGTGATTGTGACACACTTATTCGGAACTCACAGCTCGATTGACGACATTGCCAGTGTGGCTAAAATTCAAAATATTTTACTGATTGAGGATTTTGCTCAGGCTTACGGCGCCGAGAGTTGTAAACCTAACGAATTGACCGATATTTCAATGTACAGTTTTGGTACCATTAAAACGGCCACTGCGCTCGGTGGGGCAATTCTACAAGTCCAAGATGTCGCTCTAAGGGGGTTAATGATTAGGTCTTACAAGGCTTATCCCACTCAAAGAATATCGACTTATTTAAATAAAATCCTTAAATATAGTGCTTTGAAAACACTTACTCTGAGTCTATCATTTGGCGCACTTGTTAAGTATTGCAAACTGTTTAATATTGACTACGACGAGCTACTGTATAAGTGGTCCAAAGGTTTTGCTGTCGATGGCTTTTTTGAAAATATTAGAAAAAGACCTTGTACGCCTTTATTGGCGGTGATGAAAAGACGTCTTAAGGATAATCGGGTGCAACGTTATCAAGCGCAGACTGAACGTGGAGAAATGCTCTACAGCTTCGCCAGTAAATATTACAGCTGCCCGGGCGATGGCGCCTTAAGTCATGTTTTTTGGGTATTTCCTATTATTGTCAATAAAGAGCAAGAGGTTGAGGGGCTGATTGCGTTGCTGAGAGAAAATGGCTTTGATGCCACTAACCGACAAAGCTTAATTGCCGTTGAAGGGTTGTCTCCAATAAATACGTATACTGCATCTAAGGCGGCACAATTTATTAAGGCAATGATTTACCTTCCTTGTTATGAAGGCATGCCTATGAAAGAAGTAAGGCGACTAGGATTATTATTGGAGAGGGTAAATAAGCAATGACCTTTAATATTGAGTTTGCTTTGATTGCACTGTTTAGCTATCTTCTTGGATCTATTCCCTTTTCGCTTCTATTTGGTAAGCTGTGGGGGGTGGATATACGTACCAAGGGCAGTGGCAATGTTGGCGCTGTTAATACCATCCGATCGGCTGGCATGATTCCAGGGGCGCTGGCCTTGTTCTTTGATGTTGGTAAAGGTGCTCTCGCTATTGTCCTTGCCAAGTATTGGCTAAATTTAGCAGACAATCTAATGATTGTTATTGGCGTGTGTTCGGTCATCGGTCATGCTTATCCAATTTTCTTAAAGTTTAGAGGCGGAAAGTGTGTTGCCACCAGTGCAGGGGTTATGCTTATCTTATCTCCGATTGCATTATGCGTGTCTTTGGTTATGTACGGTATTGCCCTTTTTTGTTCAAATAAGACGCCATTTATTGCCTCTACTGCTGGCACTATCGTGTTTCCGATTTTTACAATTTTGGCGTACCATTATCAACCACAGTGGTATTCACCACTACTAGAGTTGAACTACAACTACTTTCTAACAGCAACTATTTTCCTATTCGTGCTCATTCTTTATAAACACACGCCAAATTATAAACAATGGCTAAAGGAGAGAAAAACTGATAAGTATTAGTCATCTATTTGTTTATCCTGTTAAGTCTCTTTCGGGTATCTCACTTCAACGAGCTATAATTGGTCTGAATGGATTTCAACATGATAGGGAGTGGATGATCACTGATAGAAACTATCACTTTGTTACTCAGCGTCAAATTGCATCCATGGCAACAGTTAGGGTAGAAATTGACTCGACTCAGCTCAAACTGCACCGCTTAAATTCCAAGCCGTTGATTATTTCGCTAGATATTGGGCGGAAAAAATTGGTTAAGGCAACGGTTTGGGGAGATGAGTGCGAGGCATATGACGAAGGTGAAGAGGCCTCTATTTGGCTGACTCGACACTTGGGCAAATACAAAAGGTCGAGCTTAAGGCTTGTTAGGTTTTCACCGAATGCGATGCGCGCAGTTCCAGAAAAATACTTAAACTCTGAGGAGGCTCAAAGCGCTTTTTCAGATCAATTTCCCTACCTCGTAACTACCAATAATAGTCTTGATTTCCTAAACGGTAGTCTGATGGAGAATGGTGCATTGGAGGTGTCGATGGATCGCTTTCGGCCGAATGTGGTTGTAGATGGGTTGGAGCAGATAGAGAAAAAGACCTTGTATTGCCTTGGAGAGGTGGCTGGTCGTTATCGATTTTCCATGAAAAAGCCCTGCACTCGCTGCAAGATAACAACAATCAGCCAAAATAGTGGAGTTATAAACAACCCTAAGGAGCCACTCGCCACTCTTATTAAGTTAAATTTAGACGGTGATGGGAAAGAGGCGGTTTTTGGGCAAAATGCGATTATAGTAAACACCGCAAACCCAAAGACTTTTGTGGGGGTTGGTGATCAACTGCTGTTAAGCCAACAACAATAGGTGTAGAATTTGCACAAAGATACTTGTTGGGGTAATTATGGAAAAATTGGCTTATGTGTTATTGGTTGCTGCAGCCCTGTGGTGGATTCTGGGGCCTGCAGAAGGTGCTTCGTTTAGGTTCATGATAATTACCGGAGGTGTAGGTATTGCACTACTGCTTATCAAGGTTATTGCTGAGCAATTAACCAATAAAGAAGACAAGCACTATTCAAAAACAGTTAAGAAATAGCAGGAGGCTAGGATGCTAATTACAACCCAAGATGTGTTTTCAGACCACAACATTGTTGAGACGCTCGGCCTTGTAAAAGGCAATACTATTCGCGCTAGACACGTTGGCAAGGATATTCTCGCCGGCCTGCGAACGATAGTGGGTGGTGAGATCACCGAGTATACAAAGATGATTGCAGAATCTAGAGAGCAAGCCCTTGATCGAATGATAGCGGATGCTAAAACACTGGCGGCTGACGGTATTGTCTGTGTCAGATTTACCACCTCTGCCGTGGTGCAGGGCTCGGCAGAATTGTTTGCCTATGGCACCGCAGTTAAGTTAGAGAAAAACCAGTCGTTATCCTAATTTTCTAGGGCGATTTGGTTGAGTTTGCTCTCACTTTTCCAGGCGTGCCCGTAAATCACCTCGTAGGTTGCGGGTAATTTACCCTCATGGCGATAGGCCTCATACATCTCAATCATCTTGCTAAACTTCGTTTTTCCTGTCAAAGATTTTGAGCGGTTACGTACAGTTTGTGCGCCAATGCCCTTTAAGTCTCGCATCAGATCGACGACCTTTTCATAGGTTAGTGTGAGCGTCTCCATTTCCATAATAGGGCTGTTAAAGCCAGACTGTAGCATTTGGTCGCCAATATCGTGCATATCAGTAAACGTATTGACATGAGGCTCGGAGTCGACGACAGACCAGCTGCGCTTTAATTCTTTTAATGTGTCTGGGCCAAAAGTTGAGAAAAGCATTAGGCCGCCAGGTTTAAGCACTCGCTGACACTCTGTAAAAAGAATATTTAAATCTGGACACCATTGCATCATTAAGCTGGAGGCAATAAAATCAATACTCTTGTCCGCAAACGGTAACTGGTGTGCATCAGCACAAACTTTGGATTGAGTTGGATTTGATTGTAATGATTGCTGGGCGAAATCAACACAAATCAGTTGTGCGTTCGGCAGTTTTTGGGAGAGTTTACTGCTCAATAACCCTGTTCCTGCGCCCAAATCTATCACCACTTCAGGGTTGACAGAGATAATATTGAGCTTCTCCGAAAGGCGAAGTGCCACTTCATCTTGCAAGAATGCGTGGGCATTATATTGCTGGGCCGCTTTATTGAAGCTAGGTCTTATTGGAGACATTGTGCTATTTGTGAGGTGAGGTTTTTCATTAAATTGAAATACTGGTCTGGGCCGCTTTCAAGCTCGTTACCTAGAATACTAATTTCAGTGTGCAGCACTGCCATGCCTTCAGTAATAACCTTTATTTTTTCAGCGTTAGTTTCATTTGTATGAAGCAAGCATTTTACTTGCTGTTGTTTCATTTTCTTTTTGGCGTTCAACACGCCGTGAATGCTGAGCCTTGCGCCGTGGTAGGGCGTGATAATAATGGGCTGACTAAGGTGATAAATTTTCTCAAAATATTGAAGCGTGTCCGAATAATTGACAAAATTAATTGCACCAAGTTCTGCTAATTGTTCGTAATTGTTTTTGTGTAACTTCAGTAATTTGGTGTCAAGATCCTCTAGGTTTCTGGAGTATGTGGAGCTGTTGCCTGCATCGATTTCGATTAAACGTTGACTAAGATGCTTGGCGATCAATCTGGCGTTATTGATATCTAGCCAAAGGTGGTAATCGTACGCACTACCCTCATCTTGGTGGTCATCTTCTCTAAAAGAATGCAGGCTAGCAAGATTTAATTCGCTGAGAATGATTTGGGATGAGACATCGTAATTGTTAAGTATATTGGCTAAACCGACTTCAAAATTGGGGTCAATCGAGATTATTAGATCTGCATTTTCAAGTGCGCTTGCTTGAGAGGGGCGAATATGAAAGCTGTGAGCAGAGTCGTTAGTTTCTAGCAATAGTTGGGGCTCACTCACGCCTTGCATAAGGCTTGATACGATTGAGTGAATTGGTTTAATGCTGACCACAACGTTGGGCGCACCTTGAGCGCTGGCGGTGTACGTGAGCAATAACAGGGCTAAACTTAGGTAAAGACGAGAGATCATGGCATGCCTTAAAATCAAGGCTAAATTATACGCGAATGCGATCTATTTCTGTGCGATGACAATCACTCTTTTTGGTGCTGGAAGCCCCTCAATCGTCAAATTGTCATCCGATGGATCAAGAAAGTCTTCGAGAGAGGCGCTATTTTCACCAATCCATTTGGTACGGCGCTGCTCTTCAATAGTGGTTTTGCAAACATTAATCACTTTAATGTGGTTGAATTCTGCCCCCTCTAGCCAAGACACAAGTGTTTCCACACTGGGCAGACAGTGAACGTTGCGCATGCGGGCGTAGCGATCTTGCGGGATAAGGGTGTGATCTCTGGGTCCGTCAACAATAAGCGTTTCCAAAATAAGCTCACCTTCTGCTGTCATCATTTTTCTCAATTGCTGTAAATGTAGCATGTGGTCTCTTTGGTGGTACAGTACTCCCATGGAGAAGACAGAATCAAAAATGGGCGCTGGCGCCATATCTTCGAGTCTAATTGGCAATAGGTGTGCAGCTTTACAGTTTGACATTAATGACTTAATGGCTTTGTATTGGTAGTTGAACAGTAAAAATGGTTCTATACCAAGTGCGAGTTGCGCACCTTCGAGTGCCATTCTTAAAGTGAAATAGCCATTACCAGCACCTACATCCAATATTTTTCTGTCTTTGAGGGGTTTGATATGTTTTTCTAGGCGTTGCCATTTCATATCGCCCTGCCATTCACTCTCCAATGCTAGGTCATCAATCAAAAATGGACCTTTACGCCATGGCATCAGCTTACTAAGGCCTTCATTCAATTGCGTTTGGCTGGAAGTGGAGCTGGTAATGCTAATGAATGGCTTTGCAACACTAGCGACGCCCTTCTTATCGGGTGTTATTAGATCAAGCGCCGCTGACCATTTGCCTACGTTGCCATTTTTCACTTTCAATGCGGATTGACTCGCTTGTAGCCATAGCGTCGTGATATCTTTGCGATCAAATTGATCAAAAAAAGTTTGTGCGTCATTTAGCATAATAATTCAACAAGAACGTTATTGTAAAAAATATAAGTAGTATAAAATATTCGCAATAAAGGAGCTTGTTTACTTTTTACTAATGGAGGTTAGTGTGACAAACCAATTAATTAAATTTTTATGTGTTTTATTGCTGGCGACTAATGCCGTTGCTGGCGGCGATGATCGCGATTCAGGTCCGGTTGAGTCTTTAGATGAAGTCGTGGTATTCGATCCTTGTACTGATGACGGTGGCGCTGATACAATGTACACGTCTCTTATCCTGTCTAGCGACAGTGGTTTTGTTGGTGGAGAGATTATATCTGCTGAAAGCGGTACGCAAGCAATTGTGGCCTCTTATGATGATGAAACGCACACTTTGGTCTATTTTCAGACTGCTGAAACAGGTTACGGGTCGTTTGCTGAAGACGATGTGATAACAGGTGCACTTTCGGGTGTTGGCACAATTGCAGAAGTTGTTGTAGAGGCTGCAATGCCTTGCGGCGAGCAAATGGTCTCAATCGATGAAGAAGCGCTTGAGATGACGCTTGAGCCTAAGACTGTTCTGGAAGAGGCGGCTGATAATGTTGCTGAATTTTTTGAAGAGACTTTCGAAAGCATGACAGAGACTTGTGAAGATACATTTGAGTCTGACGATGAGCTTGTAGCTAATACTTGTGCAATTGTTTTGACTGGTATGTTGATGCTTTGATACCCATCAAATATCAATAAAAAAGCCCGCGGATGCGGGCTTTTTTTTATAAACAATGAAAAGTCTATATTTCTAACAGTGAGTTTTCTTTATCACCCAACGCTGTTTCGATTTCAGCAATATGTGCATCGGTGATTTTTTGGATGTTGTCTTCTGCGCGGTGCGCCTCATCTTCCGAGACTTCTTTTTCTTTTAGTAGGTCACGATAATCAGAAATCGCATCTCTACGAATATTTCTAATGGCAACTTTTGCATGCTCGGCCTCATCGCGCACGACACGCACCAATTCTCTGCGACGCTCCTCTGTCAGTGGCGGTAATGGGATGCGCATAATTTGCCCCATAGTTGTTGGGTTTAGGCCTAGGTCCGACTTCATTATTGCTTTTTCGATTGGCCCAACCATGTCTTTTTCCCAAGGAGATACTTTGAGTGTTCTTGAGTCTTCAGCGCTAATGTTAGACACCTGAGAAATGGGAACCATCGAACCATAATACTCAACTTGAATTTGCTCTAGTAGAGAGGGGTGGGCTCGTCCAGCGCGAATCTTGCCAAAATTGGCCTCCAAAGCGGCAAAGGATTTTTTCATACGATCATCTGCATCGTTATGAATTTCATTAATCATGTTAAATCTCCGTTTTGACTCACAGTTGTACCAACTGTGAGTCCATTTAAAATATTTGATAAAGTGTTGTTGTCGTCCAGCATAGAGAAAACGCAAATATTAATATTGTGTTCACGACAAAGCGCAAATGCAGCTGTGTCCATGATCGCTAGATTTTTTTCAATTGCTTCGTTAAAACTTAAGACGTCGTATTTTACTGCGTTTGCATTATTGGCAGGATCAGAGCAATAAATTCCGTCGACTTTGGTGGCTTTGAAGACCACATCCGCCTCAACTTCGATAGCTCTGAGTGCAGCACCTGTATCGGTTGTAAAGCACGGACTGCCGGTGCCTGCTGAAAATATAACCACCTTGCCCTGAGATAGTGCTTCTTTGGCTTTTTTGTGATCAACAGGGTCACAAACGCCACCGCCAATCGGAAAGCCGGACATCACTGTTGAAGCTATTTGGTTTCTTTCGAAAGCATCTGCAATAGCTAAGGCATTCATCACTGTTGCCAACATGCCAATATGATCGCCAGTGACGCGATTCATGCCCGCTTTGGCAAGGCTTGCACCACGAAAAATATTACCCCCACCGATCACAATGGCCACTTCAACGTCTAGATCCAGTGCAGAGCGCACAATCGAAACAACTTTGTCCAAGGTTTTTGGTTCAATACTATTGCTGTCGCTAGCCAAGGCTTCGCCGCTAAGCTTAAGTAGAATTCGACTGTATATAGCCATTAAATCAATGAATTCGTTACAAAATAATGATTTTACACAAGGCATGAGTATAATTAACCCTTTGTCCCTCAATAAACCAGCTTGATATTATGGATATGATCAGCATCCGCGGTGCCAGAGTTCACAACTTAAAGAACATTGATGTCACCCTCCCTAGGAATAAGTTAGTTGTCATTACTGGCTTGTCCGGATCGGGCAAGTCATCGTTGGCATTTGATACTATTTATGCTGAGGGTCAAAGGCGATATGTGGAGTCTTTGTCGGCGTATGCTAGACAGTTCTTGTCTTTAATGGAAAAGCCAGACGTTGATCACATTGAAGGCCTATCTCCAGCTATTTCGATTGAACAAAAAGCCACTTCTCACAATCCTAGATCAACGGTCGGCACAATTACTGAAATTTATGATTATCTAAGATTATTGTATGCCAGGGTTGGCACGCCAAAATGCCCAGAGCACGAAGTGCCACTGGCCTCACAAACCATTTCACAAATGGTGGACAGTATTCTAGAGCTGCCTGAAGCTGAAAAAATACTCATTCTTGCACCGATTGTGCAAAACCGTAAAGGCAGCCATAAGAAATTGTTAGAAGAGTTGTCTCATCAGGGATTTTTAAGGGCGAGAGTTGATGGTGAAATTCTTTATCTTGAGGATCTTGATGATTTAGATGGGGCAAAATTCCACACCATAGAAATTGTTGTTGACCGATTAAAAGTCAGAAACGATATTTCATCAAGGCTATCTGAATCACTTGAAACAGCTCTTAATATGAGCTCTGGAATTGTCAAAATAGGACCCATGGAAGAGGGTGTTAACTGGCAGGAAATGACTTTTTCGTCTAAATTTTCATGCACACACTGTGGCTATTCTTTGAGTGAGCTAGAGCCCAGACTTTTTTCTTTTAACAATCCGGTGGGTGCGTGTGAAACTTGTGCTGGCTTGGGCGTCAAAGAAGTCTTTGACGAGGAAAAGGTAGTGGCCAATCCAGAGCTCAGCCTAGAGGATGGCGCAATTTATGGCTGGAGTAAGCACAATGCATACTTTTATCAGATACTTTGTATTGTCGGCAGATACTATGGCTTTGCAGTAGACAGGCCGTACAACGAGTTGTCGCTAGAACATCAGCAAATTGTTCTTTTTGGTAGTGGTGGCGATGAAATTGATTTTTCTAAAATTAAGGGCAGAAAAGGCTGGTCGAATAAGAAAAAGCCATTTGAAGGTGTAATTCCTAGAATGATGCGTCGATACGAGGAAAGCGAGATTCGCTCTGTGAGAGAGGAGTTGTCAAGATACGTTGTCAGTAAACCTTGCGTGACGTGCCATGGTGATCGCCTCAATACAGCGGCGCGAAATGTCTTTATTCGAAACAGAAATCTTTCTAGTATTACCAAGCTATCTATCGGTCAGGCATTTGAATTTTTTGACACTCTTGAGTTGAAGGGTAAGCGCGGTGAGATTGCTAGCAAGATTCTCAAAGAAATTGTGCAGCGCCTACACTTTCTTATAAATGTTGGTCTTGATTACCTTTCTTTAGAGCGAAAAGCCAATAGTCTTTCTGGCGGCGAGGCACAAAGAATACGTCTGGCTTCGCAAATTGGCGCCGGGTTGATGGGTGTTTTGTATGTTTTGGATGAGCCGTCGATTGGCCTGCATCAGCGCGACAATCAAAAATTACTCGATACGTTGATTTACCTGAGAGATCTAGGTAATACGGTTATCGTTGTGGAGCATGATGAAGATGCCATCAAGCAGGCTGATTACGTAATTGATATTGGCCCTGGTGCTGGTGTGCATGGCGGTGAAATCATTGCTTATGGCACCCCTGAAGAGGTTATTGCAAATACCAACTCTTTGACCGGTGATTACCTCAGTGGGCGTCAAGCTATTAAAACGCCAAAGACACGGAAAAAAGCCGATCAATGGCTGCGCATCTTTGGTGCCAGTGGTAATAATTTGAAAGGCGTTGACTTGGAAATTCCTGTTGGTGTGCTCACATGTATTACTGGCGTCTCAGGGTCTGGAAAGTCTACATTGATTAACAATACACTGTACTTATTGGCTGCAAAAATACTTAACAGGGCGCAGGTGGAAATCGCCCCGTATGAAAGTGTCGAAGGTATGGAGTTGTTTGATAAGGTGGTTAGCATTGACCAAAGCCCTATTGGCAGAACACCAAGGTCGAATCCTGCAACCTACACAGGCACACTTACCCTTGTTAGGGATTTGTTTGCGCAAACTTTGGAGTCCCGATCAAGGGGCTATAAGTCAGGGCGCTTCAGCTTTAATGTCCAAGGTGGGCGTTGTGAGGCTTGTAAAGGCGACGGCTTGATTAAAGTTGAAATGCATTTTCTGCCCGATATTTATGTTTCTTGTGATGTCTGCAATGGGCACCGATACAACCGAGAGACTTTGGAGATTACCTATAAGGGCAAGAGTATTGCTGATGTATTAGAGATGACCGTTGAGGATGCACTTGAGTTTTTCCATGCGATTCCGAAAATTTCACAAAAGTTACAAACATTGATGGATGTTGGTTTGAGTTACATCACTTTGGGTCAAAACGCGACCACTTTATCAGGTGGTGAGGCGCAACGAGTAAAACTGTCAAAAGAGCTATCGAAAACTGACACAGGCCAAACACTCTACATTCTAGACGAGCCCACCACTGGCCTTCATTTTCATGATATTAATCAGTTGCTTGGTGTTATCTCTCGCTTGAGAGACAGGAATAACACGATTGTCATTATTGAACACAACCTGGATGTGATTAAAACAGCTGATTGGGTGGTTGATTTGGGACCGGAAGGGGGAGACAAAGGCGGAGAAATTATTGCTGTTGGCACGCCTGAAGAGGTTTGTCAGTCAGAAAAATCGTTTACTGCTCATTACCTCAGGCAACACCTTTAAGGCAGCTCTTGGTAGTTTGTTAAGGTGAGGTGGAAGCGACTTTTGCCATTGGTTTTTCGGATTAAAATGGGCAAATAGTTGTGTTTTTCTGACAAGTTTAAGGTTAGCCTTAGCTCGGGGCATTCAATCTTAATGGTTGGTATTTTTTCGCCATTAATATCAATGGTTTCAGCTCCAAGCACAGTAAAATTTTGAGGCTTGATGCCTTCACTATCGGCCACTTGATAGGTGAAAATTTTTTGATTTGGCTGGGTGTTTATATCGTAAGAAAGGGCAAGATAAATACTGAGTTCATCCGCGATTTTTCCAGGGCCATTTTTCCAATATTTGTTACCCTCAACTGTTGAAAAGTTTTGATCGGTGAAAATCTTAATTTCAAAGGCTTTGTCTACAGAGTCTCCTTTGAGCTCCAGAAGCCTATAGTAATTACTAATGATTTGTTGATTAACGACCAGTCCTGAGCTTTCTTCAGTTCGTGAGTAGTTGTACAAAGTTTGCCAAAGAGGGCTAACCGAGGCTTTGTTGGTGTAAACATAGTGATCATTGTCCGCTTCAAGTATAAACTCAGCATTGCCAATTTTTAGGCTGCCTAGAGCCATGCTGGCATAAAGATCGTAGTTGGCTTTATAAGAACTGAGTGCGTACGAACTCAGTGAGCAAATCACCCCAAGGCAAAGGATGAGTCCTTTTTTCATATTACTTGTTCATCCAGTGTTGCAGTGGTATCGTTTAGAAGTTTTAATCTGCCCTGAGTATACCAGTGAATCACTTGAGGGTATAAAACATGCTCCTGTTTTAGAACTTTAGCAGCAAGGGTTTCGGCGCTTTCTTCGAGGTTAATATTGACCTCTTTTTGCGCAATTACGGGGCCGCCATCAAGTGTTTTTGTGACAAAGTGCACACTTGCGCCATGTAAGGTATCGTTCGCATCAATGGCTTGTTGATGGGTGTTTAGTCCCGGATATTTTGGCAGAAGAGAAGGATGAATGTTGAGCATTCGCCCTTGGTATTTATTGATGAATTCATCCGTTAGGATTCTCATAAAGCCAGCAAGAATCACGATATCAGGCTGATGTTCATCAATCACGCTCATCAGTGCTTGGTCAAAGTCTTCTCTTGACTCGAAAAGTTTATGGTCAAGAATGCAACTGGGAATATTGGCTTTGGCAGCCCTTTCTAGGCCGTATACATTAGGCCTATTACTTATGACACACTGTATTGAGAGGTTTATTTCCCTTGCGCTGTCGATGATGGATTGTAAATTAGAGCCTCCACCGGAGATGAGAACAACGCCGTTCATGAGCTAAATTATAACTTGCTCGCCAGTTGACTCGACCACTTCGCCGATTAGCCATGCTGTTTCGCCTAGTTCGTTGAGTTTTTTAATAGCCTCTTCACTTCCTCTTTTAGGAACAACGATCACCATACCAACACCACAGTTTAATACTCTATGCATTTCACTGGACTCGATATTTCCTTGGGCTTGAAGCCACTGAAAAATTTCTGGCATTTGCCATGAGTTTGCATCCAATTTTGCAGCCAAGTGCCCAGGCAAAACTCTAGGAATGTTTTCCAGTAGACCGCCACCTGTAATGTGTGAAATGGCATTTACCGCGTGATCTTCAATCAATGAAAGTATCGATTTAACATAGATTTTGGTCGGTTCAATCAACGCACTCAGTTGCCCTTCACTGGGCTGAGATCTTTCGAGTACCTTGCGAATCAAAGAATAGCCATTGGAGTGTGGGCCAGATGAGGCAAGGGCGATAATATGGTCGCCAGTTGATACTTTGGAGCCATCGATAATTTTGCTTTTTTCGGCAATGCCTACACAAAAGCCAGCCAAGTCGTATTCCTCGCCTTGGTACATGCCCGGCATTTCGGCCGTCTCACCGCCAATTAATGCACAGCCTGATTGAATACAGCCCTCGCCAATGCCCGAAATGACGGAGGTCGCAATATCGGTATTGAGGGATCCGGTTGCATAATAGTCAAGAAAGAATAAAGGTTCTGCACCTTGCACAATAAGGTCGTTGACGCACATCGCCACAAGATCAATGCCTATTGTATCGTGTTTATTGAGCATTTCAGCCACTTTTAATTTGGTTCCCACACCGTCGGTGCCCGAAATCAAAACGGGGTTTTTGTATTTATCAAGTGGGATTTCGAACATTGCACCAAAGCCTCCTAGTCCAGCTAAAACGCCAGGGCGCATAGTGGATTTAGCGATAGGTTTGATTTGCTCTATGAGGTCATTGCCTTTGGTGATATCGACACCGGCGTCTTTGTAAGTCAATGATGACATCTTGGTTTTTCCGTATAATTAATGGCTAGTGATAAACGATTAGAAATCAACATATTTATGGGTTTTTCAATGCTTCCTAATGCGCTTTCAATATTGCGCATTATTTTAACAGTTCCGATTGTTATAGCGCTATTAAAAGAACAATATTTTTTGGTAATGATATTGTTTTTTTCAGCCGGCGTTACTGACGCGCTCGACGGTTGGTTTGCCAAGCAATTCTCCCTCCAATCCAGACTCGGCTCGATTCTCGATCCAATGGCGGATAAAATTCTTCTCACTTGCACTTTTATCACCCTGTATTGGATTGAAATTCTGCCTTTATGGCTGTTATTGCTTGTTTTCTTTAGAGATCTGATAATTGTTGCCGCGACTGTGGGTTATTTTCTTGGTCAAGAGGAGAGTGAAAACGAACGCCTGCAACCCACTTGGATTAGCAAACTGAATACGGTATTGCAAATTATTTTAGTGCTGTTTGTGGTCTTGGCGCAACTGCAAGTAAGTCTTATAGAGTGGTTTGAAATTGCATTTATTGTGGTTGCCACCTCAACCGCACTGAGTGGTGCAGACTATATGTGGCTGTGGATTAGGCAGTTTGTTCTGCAAGAGACTAAGAAATGAATCAATTGGGGCTGCCTATCTCTTTGAACGTACAAATGTCGCTGGAAAATTTTGTTGCTAACGCACAAATACAAAGCGCAGTTGAGCGGCTTTTTAACTCTGATACAGCCTCTGAAATCTATGTTTATGGTGGCCCTAGTAGCGGCAAAACACATCTTTTACAGGCAGTTATTTTTAGCGCTTTTGAGAAAAATAAAGCGGCGGTTTTTATTGATTGTAAAGAGGAAATTCCAGGTTATTTGGTAGAAATGGTCGTCGATTTGGATTGGTTGAGTATTGATAATATAGGCTGTGTTGAAGAGGTTCAGCAGCATTTGCTTTTTGATTTATACAATCGCGCCAGACAAGCAAATGTCAATATTATTGTCAGTGGTTTGTCTCTGCCTGCTGAGCTACAAATGATGAAAGACATAAAAACACGTTTGAGTTTAGCCACCGTGTTTCGGCTTGAAACGCTCAATGACGAGCAAACGAAAGAGGCGCTTAATAATCAAATGAGTGAACGTAATATGAGTATTGATAAAAAAGTCTACTCGTATTTGTTTAAACATTATTCTAGGGATATTGGTCTGCTGCTTGAGGCAATCGACCGCCTGGATGAGGCATCAATGCAAGCTAAGCAAGGTATTAGCATTCCTTTGGCAAAGAAAATACTGGATATTTAGACTGTTAATTCAAAAATTTTCTCATTCGAAAATATTATAATAAAGCTTTCAATGGGCTAGATAAATGGACTATCTTCCAATTTTTTTCAAAATCTCGCAAAAGCAATGCTTGGTTGTTGGTGGTGGCGATATTGCCCTTAGGAAAATCAATTTACTTTTAAAGGCTGGCGCTACCGTAGAGTGCATAGCACCCTGTTTTTGCCAGGCGCTAGTCGATCACTCTTTAAATGAAACTCTCACACTTACTAAAAAAACTTTTGTGGCGACTGATATTCAAAATCAGTCTTTAGTTATCTCAGCAACCAATGATAAAAGACTCAATGCAGAAGTGTCACGATTGGCGCATGATGGTAATATTCCGGTAAATGTCGTGGATGCGCCTGAACTTTCTAGTTTTATCATGCCTTCGATTGTTGATAGATCGCCATTGTTGATTGCGATTTCGTCGGCTGGAAGGGCGCCGGTTTTAGCGAGAATAATCAGAGCAAAGCTAGAGACAATCGTTCCCAGTGCCTACGGCCGTCTCGCCGAGATTGCGGGCGATTACAGACAGCAAGTGAAGGATAAATTCCCCCATATTAAGGACAGACGAGCATTTTGGGAGTCGGCTTTGTCTGGTAATATTGCGGAAAAAGCATTCACTGGGCGTATCAAAGAGGCGAAGGCCGACCTAGAACAACAATTAACCAATGCAAAAGCTCAAAAGTTAGGAGAGGTTTATTTGGTGGGTGCCGGCCCTGGCGATCCAGATCTACTTACTTTTAAGGCGCTTAGACTGATGCAGCAAGCCGACGTCGTGTTGTATGACCGCTTAGTTTCAAAGGCGGTGATGGAGCTTGTTAGGCGCGATGCCGAATTGGTGTATGTTGGTAAAAAAGCCGGTGGCAAGTCCTCTCGACAAAGTGATATTAATGAGCAATTGGTGCAATTGGCTAAGTCTGGAAAGCGCGTTTGTCGCTTAAAGGGCGGCGACCCATTTATCTTTGGTCGTGGCGGTGAAGAGATTGAAACCTTGTCGGAACATGATATTCCATTTCAAGTGGTTCCTGGCATTACTGCCGCTTCCGGTTGCTCGACTTATTCTGGCATTCCGCTAACCCATAGGGATTATTCACAATCTTGTCGGTTTGTTACCGCACATTTAAAAGGCGGTACTTGTGATTTACCGTGGAGTGAATTTATTGCTGAGCAGCAAACCATTGTTTTTTATATGGCACTCAGTGGTGCAACAAATCTATCTGAAAAGTTGATTGAGCACGGTATGAAAAGAGATATGCCAATCGCATTGATTGAAAAAGGCACACTGCCTGAGCAGAAAATTTACATCTCAACACTTTCTGAGCTGCCTCAATTGATCAGCAAAGAGAAAGTGGGCGCACCCACTTTGCTGATTGTGGGCGAGGTGGTAAAGCTCCACGAAAAGCTCAATTGGATGAATCATTAGTTTTTCTATTTTTTATTGGAAAAAACTTAATTTTTTTTGGGTATAATTTGCATTCTTCGCGGGAGTGGTGGAATTGGTAGACACGCTGGATTTAGGTTCCAGTGTCGCAAGACGTGAGAGTTCGAGTCTCTCCTTCCGCACCATAAAATACATCTAGGTCACCAATGAATACATTGATTTTTCATAGCAATGACCTAGCTATGGCACAGAGTTCATCTGTGCAATTCAACTCTTACATTCGATTTCAGACAAAGCTATTGGGCAGTGCACGACACTTATTTTTTGGTAGTGACGCCCTTCAACAGCTCTGTGATATTGCCATTAATCGCAGTGGATTCGATAAAATACTGGTTTTATTTGCCTATAAGATATGGTGATAGAAATCGGACATTTTGCACTGGTGTTGTCGCTTGTTTTTGCGATACTGCTTGTTGTTGTGCCTTCTATCGGTATTCACCAGAATAAAGCTGCTTTAGCGCAACTGGCTAAGCCCCTTATTTGGGGACAGTTCTTTTTGGTTTTGATTGCTTTTTCAGTGCTAATGAACGCATTTTTGATGGATGATTTTTCGGTGAAATACGTTGCTGATAATTCCAATACACGGCTTCCAACTTTATTTAAACTTTCTGCAGTTTGGGGCGCTCATGAGGGCTCGTTACTTCTTTGGGTGCTGATCCTCTCTCTTTGGAGTGTTGCAGTTAGTGTTTTTTCAAAACGCGTGCCTAGCGAGGTTGTCAATCAAATTTTAGTCGTTCTAGGATTTGTTAGCGCTGGGTTTTTGTTGTTCCTGCTGTTTACCTCAAACCCTTTTGAGCTTTTGGCAATCACGCCAACCGAAGGGCGTGAGCTCAATCCTTTGCTACAAGACGTTGGCTTGGCAATTCATCCACCAATGCTTTATATGGGCTATGTTGGTTTGGCCGTACCCTTTGCTTTTGTTTTGTCCGCCCTTATTCGAGGAAAACTGGATAGTACTTGGCTACGCTGGACACGCCCTTGGGCTTTGATCGCTTGGGCGTTTTTAACCGTTGGCATTACTCTGGGAAGTTGGTGGGCGTATTACGAACTTGGCTGGGGTGGCTGGTGGTTCTGGGACCCTGTTGAGAATGCATCCTTTATGCCATGGCTGGTAGCAACAGCACTAATTCACTCTCTTAGCGTTAGTGAAAAAAGAGGCGCCTTTAGGCAATGGACGGTATTGCTTGCGATTGGCGGATTTTCTCTTAGTTTGCTTGGTACTTTCTTGGTACGCTCTGGCGTACTTACTTCTGTTCACGCCTTTGCTACAGATCCGACAAGAGGGCTTTTTATCCTCATCTTTTTGATTGTCGTTATTGGTGGCTCGTTAGCGCTTTATTCGTGGCGCTCTATGTTCATTCAAAAAAGTAACAAATTTTCATTGGTTTCTCGAGAAACAGGCCTTTTGGTTAATAACATTGTCTTGGTTTCGGCAATGTTTTGTGTGCTTTTAGGTACGCTGTATCCGCTTATTTTGGATGCGCTAAATTTGGGCAAAATATCTGTTGGCGCGCCGTATTTTGATGCAGTTTTTGTACCCATTATGATTCCAGGGGTGATTGCGATGGCTGTGGTGCCGTTTTTGCGCTGGAAAAAAGACACTTTTTCTCGTTTATTGACAATTCTTCCGACTGGAGGGGTTGTAATTCACGTGGTGGCCGTGGTGGTCGTCATTTATATTACTGACAATGTTTTTGTTTTAATCGCTTTTTATTTGCTTGCCTGGATTGGCTTGTATTCATTTAAATTACTTATTCAGAGGTTGTATTCAAAAGCAAAAATAAGCCTTGCTTTTCTAGGCATGATTGTTGCTCACTTGGGTATTGGTGTTTTTATTCTTGGTGCAACTGTCACCACGCAAATGGGTGTCGAAAAAGACCTGAAAATGACTATTGGCGAAACTCAAACTGTTGCAGGGTATGCCTTTACTCTGAATGGTGTAGAGCAGTTTATGGCTGAGAATTATCAAGGCTTTAAAGGTGATGTAATAGTGATGGATGGCGAAACCTCTATTCAATTGTTGCCTGAAAAACGTCTTTATCAAACCGGCATGCCAATGACCGAGGCTGCCATTGATCCATCCTTTACAAGAGATTTGTATGTCGCCCTTGGCGAGTCTCTTGGCGATGGCAATTGGAGCATGCGAATTTACTACAAGCCACTGGTTCGCTGGATTTGGTTGGGCGGTATTATGATTGCATTTGGTGCATTGCTTGCGGCCTTTGACAGGCGCTACCGATTAAAGGTGAAATCATGAATTTTGAATGGCAATTCTTGTTATTGATTGTAGCTTCTAGTGCCTTTTTAACTTACTTTCTCTATCGACCACTAAAAGTTAACATTAGTGATGACACTTCCAATGTGGCTATTGGAAAGCAGAAAAAACAAGAATTGACCGACGATGTCTTAAAAGGCTTGATCAGTGAGACTTTGTATCAAGAGGCAGAAGATGAAATCACTCATACACTTGCCGGTGAATTAACTCAAAATCCTAGCGACACTGGCGCAATCAATCCGCTGAAATGGGCAATCGCACTTGGTGTTGTTATTGCCATTGTTTCTATTTTAGTTTATGCGCAGTTGGCACCAAAGAAACCCCCTAACACCGCTATTGAGATGTCGGCAGGTTTAAGCTTGGAACAGAGTGTGGCGTCTTTAAAAGCACACTTAGACGACAACCCAGACAACGGCAAGGCATGGGCAATGTTGGGCTTAGCCGAGTTTAATTTGGGTAATGCGGATAAGGCTTTGGCGTCATTTGAACAAGCCTACTCGTTAATTCCAAACGATATTGATATGTTGTTGCAATATGCCAGTGTTTTAGCCTCAACCCAGGAGGGTGATTTTTCGGGCGCACCTCAGTCATTGATTGATCAGGCGCTAGAGGTTGACCCTGATTCTGTAAATGTGCTTTATTTGCTGGGCATTGTTGCGGCGAATGACGGAGATTTACTTTTGGCGGAGCAGTCGTGGCAAAAGGCTTTGTATTTATTGCCAGATGCACATCCAGATAGAAGTGTTATTGAGAGTGCTCTTAATGTCCTTAGTGGTTTTGAATCAGCGAATGATCTCACCTTGGTCATTAATCTTGAAATTTCCGCAGAAATACTGGCGTTGCGATCAGATCAGGATTATTTAATGGTTTACGCTAAGGCTGCTACGGGCTCACCGATGCCAATTGCCATAAAAAAGATTCAGCTAAAAGACTTTAACGGCGCCGTTTCTTTGAGTGACGCCGACTCGTTATCAGTCAAGCTTTCAGAATCAACAGACGTGTTAGTTGTTGTTCGTATTTCGAGCACTGGGATGGCTGTGAAGCAAGAGGATGATATTGAGGTTGTTAGCGACACCATTTCGCTTGACGAGACTCTAATCGTGGATTTAAAGGTAGAATAACAAATATGAGCGAAACAATAGAATTAGCAAAGGATTTAATCAGCAGGGCTTCGGTAACGCCTGAGGACAAAGGCTGTCAATCAATGATAATTGAGCGCCTGGAGAAAGTGGGTTTTACTATTCACTCACTGCCTTTTGGTGGGGTGAAAAACTTTTGGGCAACACACGGCTCTTCTGGTCCAGTCTTTGCCTTTGCAGGACATACAGATGTTGTGCCAGTAGGTATTGAGTCACAGTGGAAAACTAAGCCGTTTGAGCCAACAATTATCGACGGCATGCTTTACGGTCGTGGTGCTGCGGATATGAAAGGTTCGTTAGCCTCTATGTTGGTTGCTACTGAGCGCTTTGTTACTGAGAATTCAAACCACCCAGGCACGATTGGCTTTTTGATTACTTCTGATGAAGAGGGTCCTGCAGTTAACGGCACGGTCAAAGTAGTTGAATATCTGCAGAAAAACAATCAAAAAGTTGACTATTGTCTAGTGGGCGAACCCTCGTCGACAGACACTTTGGGTGATGTTATAAAAAATGGCAGAAGGGGTTCGTTAAACGCCTTTTTAACCATCAAAGGCAAGCAAGGTCATATTGCCTATCCGCAATTGGCGAACAACCCAATTCACCTGGCTGTGCCAGCATTAAACGCGCTTTGCAATGAGGTCTGGGATAATGGTAATGAGTATTTTCCAGCGACTTCTTTTCAATTTTCTAATATTCACTCAGGCACTGGAGTGACTAACGTCATCCCGGGCGAAATTGAAGTTGTTTTTAATTTTCGTTATTCAACAGAGACCACTCACGAGCAAATCCAAAGCCGAGTGCTTGAAATTTTAGATGAGCATGGCTTGGATTATGGCATTGAATGGCAGCATTCTGGCCTCCCATTCTTAACCCCTAGGGGGGCTTTGGTTAACGCTTGCGTTGATGCGATTAGAGATGTTAATGGCGTTGAGACGGAGTTGTCAACTTCGGGAGGTACTTCTGATGGGCGTTTTATATCGCAAATGGATACTCAAGTGGTGGAATTGGGTCCGCTAAATGCAACCATTCATCAGGTTAATGAATGTGTTTCTGTGGACGATCTGGAGAATTTAACCCTTGTTTATCGCCAAGTATTACAAAACATTCTTGTCTAAGTGTCTGATAAATAGACAAATAAATCTACCATGCAATTCAATATAATCACTCTTTTTCCTGATATGTTTTCTGCCATAAGTGACGAGGGTGTTATTGCAAGGGCGATCAAAAAATCCATTCTTTCCATCAAAACTTGGCAGCTTAGGGATTTTAGCGATAATCAATACAAAAACGTAGACGACAAGCCGTATGGCGGCGGCCCGGGCATGGTGATGCAGGTAAGGCCCATTCGCGATTGTCTCGGTGAAATAAAACAAAATTTTCCTAATACCAAGGTGATTTATCTTTCTCCTCAAGGTAAAAAACTCAATCAGGAGCTGGTTGAGGAGTTATCCGTATTGGGCTCTATTACTTTTTTATGCGGGCGCTATGAAGGTGTTGATGAAAGAGTAATTGAGAATGATATTGACATGGAAATCTCCATTGGTGATTACGTTATTAGTGGGGGAGAGCTTGCCGCGATGGTTTTAATAGACGCTATTGGCCGGCGCTTGCCAGGCGTTCTGGGCAATGAATCATCCCTTAAGGACTCGTTTACCAACAATCTCTTGGATCATCCACACTACACACGACCCGACGTGGTTGACGGGCAGGGGGTGCCTGAGGTGTTACTCAGCGGGCATCAAGCCAAAATAGATGCTTGGCGCCTGCAGCAATCAATAGAAAAAACAAAACTAAAACGCCCTGATTTGATTGACGATTAGCAGTGATTTTGCCCAGTGCTTCAATGATTATTGGGTCTTCAATCGTATATAATTCTCCCAATCTATTTATTTATTTGATTTATGTCTAGTCCACGTACTTATTACGGTTCAACCGTTGCTATTATTACACCTATGCACGATGATGGTTCTGTCGATTACCCGGCATTGGAGAGTTTAATTGACTTTCATGTTGATGCAGGCACAACAGCAATTGTATCGGTCGGCACAACGGGCGAATCTGCAACGGTAGCAGTGCCTGAGCACATTCATGTGATCGAGCACACGATTAATTACGCCGCAGGAAGAGTTCCAGTCATTGCTGGTACAGGGGCAAACTCCACTTCTGAAGCTATTGAGCTTACGCGAGAAGCCAAAAGAATTGGTGCCGATGCTTGTTTGTTGGTGACGCCGTACTACAATAAGCCAACTCAAGAAGGCTTGTATCAGCATCATAAATTGATTGCTGAGAGCGTTGATATTGCTCAATTATTGTACAATGTGCCGGGCAGAACGGCTGTTAATATGGCGGTTGATACAACTGTACGTCTCTCGGAAGTTGATAATATCATTGGCATTAAGGACGCAACTGGCGACTTGTCGGTAATAAAAGAATTGGTTGCACGCTGTCCTAAGGATTTTTTGCTTTTAACGGGTGATGATGCTACAGCGATAGAATTTATTTTGTTGGGTGGGCATGGTGGTATTTCGGTTACTGCAAATGTTGTGCCGGCTGAGTTGCAAAGAGCTTATTTATTAGCTATGGCGGGTAAAGCCGATGAAGCCAGAGCGCTTGATGAAACGATTAGCGCATTGCACGATCATTTATTTCTTGAGTCCAACCCAATCCCAGTGAAGTGGGCGTTACACAAAATGGGCAAATGTGGTGAAGGCATCCGCTTGCCACTTACCGTATTGTCCAAAGAGTATCAAGCTATACTTGGGAAAGATTTACAAAAACTTAATCTACTATGAAATACACGAACTGCATAGTTGTTTTATTGTCGGCCTTTGTTTTAACAGGCTGCTCATCATTTTCTAGCTCCGATGATGAAGAAACGCTAGGCACTCGTGTTATTAATTACCAAGAAGTGGAAGGAGAGATCACAGATCTTATTATTCCGCCAGATTTAACCAACCCTGAGTCGCAAGGCGACTTTGTGAGTATTTCGGGCAGCTCTTCTGACGTGCAATTAGCCAAAGTTGCTAATGTCGAAGTGAAGCGCGACGCCTATCGCAGGTGGTTGTTGGTTGATAAGACGCCCAGTGAAATTTGGCCTCTGGCCAAAGATTTCCTACAGTCGTTTGGCTTCAAGATTAAGAAAGAGGATGAGGCGCTTGGCATTATTGAAACAGAATATTTGGAAAGCGACCCCGATGTTCCAGACTCATCACTTGGCGGCTTTAGGGCAATGCTTTCAGATGTCTTAAAAGCAAAATATGCACTACCCATTGCTGATAAATACAGAATTCGTATTGAGGCAACTGACGATAAAAGCAGCTCAGAGGTGTACTTGTCACTAAGGTCAATTGAGGAAGTTGTGATAGACGAAAACACACTGTGGCAATCACGAGCAAAAGACGCAGAGCTAGAAACAGAAATGTTGCTTAGGTTGATGGTTTTCCTTGGCAGTGATCAATCGGCAGCTATCAGCAAAATCCAAGATACTGCTGAGGTTGAGAGATTGCCTGTTTCGGTTTATAAAACCAAAAGAGGGTATGCAACCCTTGTTTTTCCATATGACCCGCCTAAGGCTTGGGCACATTTGGGTTGGGCGCTGGATGAATTAGATGTTGATATTGAAGACAGTGATCCGTTCGAGCAAAGCTACTATGTCAACTTAGTCAGAACAAATGACAGAGGCTTTTTCTCAAAATTGATGGGAAAAAGTGCTGAAACGATCTCTGTTCAACTTGTTGTTAAGCAACTGGAAGAGGGGCACTCTCAAGTGGTTTTCAATGACCTTAGTGAAGAGAATGAACAGAAGACAATTGATTTCAGCTTTATTTTCTTTAAAGAGCTTGCTGATCAATTCTAGCTACTGAAGTTGTTTAGAGGTAAGCGCAACAACGAATCGATGTTGACTGATCAAAAAATTCAAAATATAGCAAATCAAAGCCTTTTGTTGGGCGACTTGTCAGACGACGAATTGGCCGCATTTTGCATTGTTGCCAATCAGTGTTATCGTGATGGCAGTCCTATCGTTGGCGATCAAGACTACGATTTTGTTTTTTTGGCTGAGTTGTTAAAACGAACACCTGATCATCCTTTATTGAGCCACCCTGAGCCTGAAAACGAAGGTTTTTCAGAGGAAAAAGTAAAACTTCCCCAGAGAATGCTTTCCACCGATAAGGCCTATACTTGGGGTGAAATTCAAAAATGGCTGGACAGAGTAAATAAAGCCTCTCAAGAGATTAACTTGTCACTCGAGACCATCCAGATCAAGGGCACTGCGAAGCTTGACGGCTTTGCCGGTTACGATGATGGTAGTCGGTTGTATACTAGGGGTGATGGCAATAAAGGTAGTGACATTTCTCGTGTGTTTGAGCGCGGATTAAGCGTTTACAATGATTCGATTAGAGGCCAAGGCCCGGGAGAAATTGTTGTTAAAAAAAGCTACTTTGGGTCGCATCTAAGTCAGCATTTTGAATATCCGAGAAATTTTCAAGCAAGCTTGATCAAAGAAAAAACCCTTGACCGGTTTGCCTCTCAGGCTATTGTTGAAAAGGCCGCTCTTTTTGTGCCATTTTCTCAACTGCCCAGTTGGTTGGGTGATATTGAAACCTTTAGAGTAAATTTCCAGAGCATTGTGAGCGAGCTTGAGAACGGCGTAGATTTTGATGTTGATGGTGTTGTTTTTGAGCTTACTAATACTCAATTGAAAGCTCACATGGGCTCAAATAGAAAATTTCATCGTTGGCAAATCGCTTTCAAAGAAAATAAAGATAAGGCGCAAGTGCGTGTCTTGTCAGTAACCGCACAGGTGGGCAGGACGGGAAAAATCACCCCAGTGGCTGAATTAGAGCCAACGCAACTCAGTGGCGCAACGATTTATCGTGCAACTGGCCATCATTACGGCTTAGTCAAAGAACAAGGACTCGGTTCAGGTAGTGTGGTTGAGTTAACGCGAAGTGGTCTGGTGATACCTAAGATAAATAAAGTCTTAAAAAGCGTAGAAGTGTCAATCCCTGAATCATGCCCAAGCTGCCAAAGTGAGTTATCTTGGGATTCCGATTTTTTAATCTGCCGTAATCATGATGATTGTCCCGATCAAATCATCGGAACAATGGCGTACTTCTTTAAAATATTGGGCAATAACGATGGCTTTGGTATTGCAACAGTACAAAAGCTTTATGACAACAACATTCGTAAAATCAGTGAGATTTTTCAACTGTCACATGGTGATTTAACGGCCATGGGTTTTGGCGATAAAACGTCACAAAACTTGTTAGATCAACTCAAAAGATCAAAAGAAGAAAGCATCGAAGATTGGCGATTTTTAGCCGCTTTCGGTGTTTTGCGATTGGGAGTGGGTAACTGTGAAAACTTATTAAAACATAAGCCTATTGCTGAGATCTTTGACTTGTCTGTTGACGATATTGTTAATATGGATGGCTTTGCCGAGCTAACAGCCAAACTCATTATTGATGGCTTAGAGGGAATTAAGGGTGAATATCAAGTCTTGAGAGTATTTGGCTTTCAGCTTGAGGCGACTCAATTAAAAAGCGACACGGGGGATTTTGACCACCCATTTTTTAACAAAAAAGTTGTTTTTACTGGCAAGATGAGTCACCCCCGCGCCGATTTGCAGAAGCAAGCCAAGTCACTTGGCATTAAAGTGATAACAAGCGTGAATAGCAGCACTGATTTTTTAATTATTGGCGAGAAAGTGGGTGCGGCCAAGATCAATGCGGCAAAAGAGAAAGACATTGTGATTTTGAAAGAGGTCGACTATTTATCAAAAATTGAAAATTATTCACTGCGAGTTGAATAAATCTGTACAATGAATCGTAATGGCAGCCGACGAAGGTTGCTGTTTTCAACGATGGCGTTTATTTGAGTTTAATTTTTTAAGCTGAAATAAGCGTTTTTTTTCGTCAATCTCAAAGTAGAGAATCCCTGGTATAGAAGCCTGTTGTCCCGCTACGCGTTGTGGATTCCAGACTTTTTTTTGTTTTTATTGTTAGGAGAAAAATATGAAAATGATAACAGTAATTATCCAGCCAAAAAGGCTGGACAGTGTCAGAGAGGGCCTCTCTGAAATTGGTGTTACGGGCATCACGGCGACTGAAGTAAAAGGATTTGGTCGGCAAAAAGGTCATACAGAGCTTTATCGCGGATCTGAGTATGTGGTGGAGTTTTTACCAAAAGTTAAATTGGAAATTGCCATCACAGACGAACGTGTTGAGCAAGTCATTGAGGCGATTATTGACAGGTGTAAAGTCAATGGCGGTGCAATTGGCGATGGCAAAATTTTTGTTTCAAGTTTAGAGCAAGTGATCCGTATTCGTACGGGTGAAACTGGCCCTGACGCAGTATAGGAGCGCATTATGGAAAATCAATTATTTGAATTACAGTATGCCATCGATACCTTTTATTTTTTGGTGATGGGTGCACTAGTTATGTGGATGGCAGCCGGCTTTTCAATGTTGGAAGCTGGGCTTGTTCGAAGCAAGAATACAGCTGAAATCTTAACGAAGAACATCGGACTTTTTGCTATCGCTTGTACGATGTATATGGTCTATGGTTACGACCTAATGTATGGAGGCGGCGTACTTTTGGATGGTATTAGTGGCGAGGGAGAGACTTACTCAAACGCCTCAGACTTCTACTTTCAGGTGGTATTTGTCGCAACGGCAATGTCAATTGTCTCTGGTGCAGTTGCTGAACGCATGAAATTGTTTACCTTCTTTGTTTTTGCCGTCATTTTTACTGTCGCTATTTACCCACTAGAAGGTTCGTGGACTTGGGGTGGTCAGAGTGTATTTGGACTCTTTGACCTTGGCGATTTTGGCTTTTACGACTTTGCCGGTTCTGGAATTGTGCATATGGCAGGGGCCTCTGCAGCACTTGCGGGAGTTCTTATACTAGGACCACGTAAAGGGAAATATGACAAAAATGGCAACTCTAAGCCGATGCTAGGAGCAAATTTACCATTGGCAACTTTGGGCACATTCATCTTGTGGATGGGTTGGTTTGGATTTAATGGTGGCTCAGTTTTGGCGATGGCTAGCAAAGAAAGTGCTGACGCTGTTGCTATGGTATTTGTCAATACAAATGCTGCAGCTGCAGGTGGCGTAATTGCTGCACTGTTATTAGCAAAAGTATGGTTTGGTAAAGCCGATCTAACGATGGCACTCAATGGCGCCTTAGCGGGACTTGTGGCAATTACTGCCGGCCCTGATACCCCAAGCGCTCTTATAGCAACGTTAATTGGTGCTGTTGGAGGACTGATTGTTGTTTTCTCGATTGTTGTTCTTGATCGAAAGTTAAAGATTGATGATCCAGTGGGCGCGATTTCAGTCCATGGTGTTGTTGGTCTGTGGGGGTTGTTAGCAGTGCCATTAACAAATACTGAAGTGAGTGTTGTGGGCCAACTTGTTGGCGCGGCAACAATTTTTGTTTGGGTGTTTGGTGCATCATTGGCATTATGGCTAACTCTTAAAGCAGTGATGGGCGTCCGCGTTACTGAAGAAGAGGAAGATGCTGGCGTGGATATTTCTGAGTGTGGCATGGAGGCATACCCAGAATTTGTAACAAAGTAATAAGCTAGTTAGCTAATGAATGGGGAGGATGAAACACCTCCCCATTTTTTTATAAGAAGCTGAACTAATTTGGGATTAGTAGGCTCGAATGAGGTATATTACAGAGCTAGCGTTTTAAAAGTATTAATTTATTTAACAATGAACCCAGAAGCATTAAAAATTATTTTAGTTGACGAGAATATGGGGCGTTCGGCTATTCTTCGTCGTGCATTGCAAGACAAAGGTCACGAAGTAATCTGTAGACTGGAAGGTAGTGCTAATCTTGCAACGAGCAATGAAATGACACACGCTGATGTGGTGATTGTCAATGCCGACATACCGGATGAGTCAGTCTTTGCCAATTTGCGCGATGTTAACAACACTAAGCCAAAGCCGATTGTTATGTTCACAGAAAGCTCTGGTGAGCAAATGGCGGGCGCGGCGATTAAGTCCGGTGTGAATGCCTATATCGTTGACGGTCTTGAGGAAAATCGCGTGCAACCTATTATCGACGTAGCTATAGCGCGCTTTAGAGAGTTTCAAGCGTTAAAAGATGAACTTGATGCCACACGATCGCAACTTGCCGAGAGAAAGGCCGTTGAAAAGGCCAAGGGCTTGTTGATGAAGCACAAAAAAATCAACGAAGACGAAGCTTATCAATCTTTAAGAAAAATGGCAATGGACAAAAATAAACGCATTGCCGATGTTGCTGACAGCGTTATTAGCGCCTTTGAACTTCTAGGGTAAGACCCTCTCTTTTTTTCATTTTAATATAGTCCTCTCACTTCTTCTAACCCGCTTTTCTTTTGCAGAAGTTTGGGTTGGTGGCTCGATCCAGTTAATCAGATCATAATCTTTTGTGATTTGATTACTTTTTACTCCCACACCTTTCTTGATTCTTGATGGTTAATTGCGTCAAGTGACTTCAATCTGTTCACTGGAATTAGCCTTTTTAGAATAATTTTTCTTGCTTTTTTCCATATATCACCTATTTTGAAACATATTCGGTTACGAATATGTTGTGTTTTGAAATATATTTGAATTGGTTCATTGTTACATTTTTCATATATATATACTTCAACTAATCCCTTTAATACCAATACTTATATGCTTAATGATTATACTCATTTCGATACGAAATAAAATAGTACGTATCGAAATATAAACTTGACAAACATTGTATTAGGGGTATAGTTGGATATAAGAAGGGAAATAAGCAAATTAAGATTAGCGCAATATTCTCTATTTTTTTTGCAAGATAGAAGGGGTCAGAATTTAAGGTAGAGGATACTCAATTTACTAGAAGTTGGTTGAGTTGAAGTGCAAATTTACTAAAGGTTTGCTTTTAAATATAAAGGAGAGAAGAATGACAATTTCTAGACGAAAATTTATACAATTGACGTCAGGTTCTGCGGCAGGACTTTCACTAAGTGGCCTGCCTCTGAAAGTGCTTGCAAAAAATAATACTGTTACACTTGGGCTAAACATTCCGATGACGGGTGACTATGCTCCTTGGGGTTTACCCGGTTATTATGGTTGCCAGATTGTTGCTGAGGATATCAACGCAGCTGGCGGTGTAAAAATTGGTGATGAAATATACAACATTAACGTTGTAGCTTATGATCACGGGTATGACACTGAGAAGGCTGTACAGGGTTATAAAAAGCTGTATTATGATGACGCTGCTAAAATGATCATGATGTTAGGTGGCTCAACGGTTGCATCGGTAATGCCTTTTGCAAATAGAAAGGATACGCTAACAACTACATTACTGCCAAGTGATATTACTTCTGATACACCGTCACTGGTAGCACCTTGTGAAACACATCCACTATACAATGTCACCGGTGTTGAGTGGCTGGCAAGAAACAATCCTGACCTAAAAACAGCAGTTATCATTACAACGAATGACATTGAGTATGGCATGCAATCTGCAGCCACTTACACTGCAGCTTTTGAAGTCGCAGGGATTGAAGTATTGGCTGAGGAATTCCACGGCTATGATGTTGTTGACTTTACTCCATTGGTGGGTAAGCTTTTAACCACCAATCCTGATGTCTTTTGTATGGCTACGGATGTATATACAACACCGATTGTTGAGCAGTTGTATCAACAGGGTTATACCGGCAAGATTATTTCTTGCACTCTGGATGGTTATGCCGATGTTATTGCCAAAACAAGCAAGGAATTTGCTGAAGGTATCGTCTTTCAATTTCCTGACTTTGATGATCCAATGTTAACTTCGGATAATACAAGCTTCCCTAACCCTGCGCGTTTTAACCAGATTTTCAATGAAAGGCATCCAGGTGAATGGTCCGCAGTGGCATGGGAATACCCCTCGATTCTATTTGGTTGGGTTGAGGCTGCGCAGCGTGCTGGCAGTATCGAGCCTGGTAAGGTGCTGGAAGGTTTTCTAGGTAATGATTCTGCAACCCATACTTTTGGAGCCGCCAAGTGGTGGGGTCAAAATTTATGGGGCAAGAATAATGCTTTGGTTGGTGATTGGCCTGTTGTTGTTATCAATGATGGAAAGGCCTCTATCCAGGAATTTGGTAGTGTTTATGATTGGGTCACCAAAAATGGTGATGTCTTGAAGAAACATTTGCGCGATCATGGCATTACAGTAGCTGTTTAAGTAGAGCTGCTTTTTTTACTTGGCTGGAGTTGATTCCTTCTACACAGCCTCAGTTAAGCTGAGTTTTTTGAGATTATTTAATTAAGATGAAATGGATTTTTTTGTACAAACAATCGTAAACAGCGGCATCCAAGGATCTTTCTACTGCCTATGGGCGGTGGGCCTGGTGATGGTCTTTGGTGTTATGCGTGTGGTGAATTTTGCCCATGGCGAGTTGGTTATGATTGGCGCCTACACCGTGTGGTTTACATACCAACAGCACAATGTTCCTTTTGTATTGGCTGTACTCCTTGCGGTCGTGATCGTGGTTGCGATTGGCGCATTGATGGAGATTTTCTTATTCAAACCTAAACGACATGACCCATTAGGAGGTCTGATTTGTTCTTTGGGTGTTTTGTTTATTCTGCAAGTTGGTGCGCACTTGATTGGCGGTACTGGGCCATCTAAACAGGTGGTTGCGCCACTCCGTGGAATAACTGAGTTTTTTGGCGGCATGATACGTGTTGCTGATCAAAAACTCTTTAGTGTTATTGTGATTGCAGTTGTGCTGTACATATTATGGTATTTTCTTACAAGGACCAAATTTGGGTGGGCGCTTAGAGCGATGGCAATGGATCGTGAGGCAGCTGCCCTACAAGGTATTAATATTAACCGTACAGCTTTAATCGCCATTTGTATCAGTGCTGGTTTGGCAGGCTTGGCGGGTGGATTAATCGCGCCAATGATTAATATCAACCCCTATATTGGCCATAACGTCATCATTACCTCATTTATTATCACCATTGTCGGCGGTATCGGTAGTTTGACTGGCGCGGTCTCCATCGCCTTTGTTTATGCTCTTTTCCATACTTTTATTACTGCCTACTGGGACGGCACTGTCGCAACCCTGTGTGGCTTGGTTGTGATGGTCATTGTGTTAATTTTCAAGCCGAAAGGCATAATGGGGAAATAGCATGAACACTACCCAAACAACAAATGTGAATAGCAATTCATCAATTTTATACAGATGGCTTGCCATTATAGTAGTACTGGCGGCACTGTTAAGCCTGCCGTATGGCTTGAGATACCAGCATCAAGATTTACTGATATTCCTAGTTATCAACTTTTTAGTGGTTGTTAGTTATCGCTTGATGACACTAACTGGTGAGTGGTCACTGATCCATTTGGTAATTGTCGGTGTCGGCGCTTATAGTTCCGCCATGCTAACGAAATTCTTAGGTCTTAGCTTTTGGCTTGCGCTTCCGATTGGCGGTTTAGGTGGTGCGATGGTTGCTGCCATGCTGTGCTATCCCCTATTCCGAACCAGTCAATTTTATTTTTTAATCGGCTCATTTGCAGCCGGTGAAAGTATTCGCTTGCTTTGGATTTATGATATCGGCACCTTTGGTGGCACCAGTGGTATCCATGGTCTGCCACTGCCTGAATTATTTGGTATTGACTTTGGTGAGGCGATTAATTATTACTATTTAGTGCTGGTTGTAGTTGGAATATGTTTGGCATTACTTTATAGGCTGGAAAAATCTCGCGTAGGCTTAACTTTGCGTGCTATTCACTGGCAGCCAAAATTGGCAGAATCTATTGGTGTCAATGCTTGGGGTTATCGTTCGGCTGCTTTTATTGTCGCCTCATTTTTTGCTGGTGTTGCCGGCGTCCTAAAAGTGCATTATTTGGGTAATTTAAACCCACATCAATTCGATATCACTCCGATGGTTTTTGTTCTTATTTGGGTTATTGTCGGTGGCTATAGAACGTTTTACGGCCCAATTCTTGGCGCTGTCGTGCTGGTTGTCTTTGATGAGGTGTTACGTAGCTTCCAAGGTTTCGAAGATATTAGGCCAGCGATTTATGGCTTTATTTTAATCTTGTCAATATTGTACTTGCCTGACGGGCTTGAAAGTCTCGCTAAAAAGCCAATCGATTATGTTTATAAATGGCTGTTTAACAAATAAAGAACTCAAGGACATTTTTCGTGAAAATATTAGAAGTTAACAACCTAACAAAGCAATTCTCCGGCTTGACTGCTCTTAATGATGTCTCAATTAGTGTTGAAGAGGGAGAGATCCGTGGCTTAATTGGACCAAATGGCGCGGGTAAGAGCACTCTTTTTAAAAATATTGCTGGGTTTCAAGATCCAACGATTGGAGAAATTGTGTTTGATGGGCAGAATATTACTGGCAAAAAGCCCCATGATATCGCTTCCATGGGTGCGGTAAGTACGTTTCAAGAATGTACATTATTTGAAGATCTAACGGTATTAGAGCATTTGCTTGTCGGCTGTCATATCCGCGCGAAGGCCAATATTTTTGAATCGATTCTTGGTGGGTTTTCAAATAAATACACCAAGAAGCAAGTGCAAGCTATGGATAGGGCGCTTGAAGTTATGGATTTTGTCGGATTGTCAGAGCGCCAAGATCAGCAAGCCTCGGCATTGCCGCTCGGCTCTCAAAGGGCCCTGTCAATTGCGATTGCTGTATGTGCCAACCCCAAGGTATTGTTAATGGATGAACCTTTTGCAGGGATGAATATCGAAGAGACCATGCAAATGGTTAAGTTGACTCGAAAAATTAGAGATACCGGCGTCACAATATTAATTGTAGAGCATGATATGAAGGCGGTAATGGAGCTCTGCGAGTCATTAAGTGTATTGAATTTTGGTACCTTGTTGGCAGAGGGTTTGCCGGGGGAAATTCGACAAAACGAAGAAGTTATTAATGCCTATCTTGGTGGTTTGAAAAAATAGTTTACAGGTTGATTTATGCAGTTATCAGTTCAAAACATTGAAGTTTATTACAACAAAATTCAAGCCCTTAAAGGTGTTTCATTGGAGGTGCCTGAAGGCGACTTTGTAACTCTTATTGGTGCTAATGGTTCTGGAAAAAGCACAACTTTTAAGGCTATATCGGGCTTTATCAGGCCGGTCAACGGAGCGATTTATTATGGCAAGACTCGTATAGACACTCTCTCAGCAGACAAAATACTCAAACTTGGTATTGCACAAGTGCCAGAGGGGCGCCGGGTTTTTATGGAATTGAGTGTTTTGGAGAACCTGTATCTTGGTGCGTTTATCTATAATGACAAGGTTGAAATTGAGCGTACTCTTGGTAAGATATTTGAGTATTTCCCTAGATTACTGGAAAGAAAGAACCAACTGGCTTCGACTATGAGTGGTGGCGAGCAGCAAATGTTATCAGTTGGAAGGGCCTTAATGTCTCGCCCGAAAACACTCCTATTGGATGAGCCATCACTCGGTTTGGCGCCTATTGTTATTGAAGAGATTGCAAATATTTTGATTGATTTAAATGAAACGCGGGGCGTTTCAATTGTATTGGTTGAGCAAAATGCGGAGCTTGCTTTAGAAATATCTAAAACCGCATACGTGCTTGAATCAGGTAGAGTCGCATTGAGCGATTCGAGTGCTAATTTGATGAACAATGATCATGTTAAGCGCGCATACTTAGGTATGTAATTATTTAGTTTATATAATGTAGAGGAATAAAGATGAATAAAAAAGTAGCAATAATAGGTGCGGGACCAAGTGGTCTTGCGCAACTCAGAGCCTTTAAATCTGCCCAAGACAAAGGTGCAGACGTGCCTGAAGTGGTTTGTTTTGAAAAGCAATCCGACTGGGGTGGTTTATGGAATTACAGCTGGAGAACTGGCTTAGACGAGAGCGGAGAAATTGCCCACAGTAGTATGTATCGTTATCTTTGGTCAAATGGACCAAAAGAGGCTTTGGAGTTTGCGGATTATTATTTTGAGGAGCATTTCGACCATCCGATTGCCTCCTACCCACCTAGAGAGGTCTTATTTGACTACATTCAAGGAAGGGTAAAAAAAGCAGGTGTTAGAGAGCAAATTCAATTTAATACTGCGGTTCGAGACGTGTCTTTTTGTGAAGACACTAAAAAGTTTACTGTTCGAGTTCATGACCTTGTTGAAGACAAAGCCTACTCTGAAGAGTTTGATTATGTCATAGTCGCATCGGGTCATTTCACTACACCGAATGTTCCTGAGTATGAGGGCTTTAGTCACTTTAATGGCAGGATATTGCATGCCCATGATTTTCGTGATGCGCTTGAGTTTAAAGATAAAGATTTGCTAATTGTTGGTAGTAGTTATTCTGCTGAGGATATCGGCTCTCAGTGTTATAAATACGGAGCAAAGTCTATTACCAGTAGTTATCGTAGTGCGCCCATGGGCTTCAAATGGCCAGATAACTGGGAAGAAAAGCCAGGAATCGTAAAGGTAGAGGGTAATACTGTTCATTTTATTGATGGTACTACTAAAAAAGTCGATGCGATTATTCTTTGCACGGGCTACCAACACCATTTTCCATTCTTGCCGGATTCATTGCGCTTAACAACGAAAAACATTTTGTATCCATTAGATCTGTATAAAGGTGTGGTTTGGGAGAAAAATCCACAGCTTATGTATCTTGGAATGCAAGACCAGTGGTACACCTTTAATATGTTTGATGCCCAAGCCTGGTATGCCAGAGATGTTATTTTGGGAAGGGTTGAGCTGCCTTCGTTTGATCTAATGCAAAAACACACGAAAGAGTGGCATGAGTTAGAGTTGGCAGACCCAAGCGTGGCTTATGCATACAAATTTCAGGGTGACTATATACAAATGCTAGTTGATGAGACGGACTATCCCAACTTTGACATTGAAGGCATGAGGCTTACTTTCTTAGATTGGAAGAATAACAAGAAAGAGAATATTATGACATTCAGAGATAAGTCACACAAGTCTCTGATGACAGGGACTCAGTCACCGGCGCACCATACACCGTGGCTAGAGGCGCTTGATGATTCGTTGGAGGCCTATTTGCGAGTAAAAAAACGCAAGACCTCTGCCTAAAAAAATAATGGTTACTGCTGCAGCGTGATGTTAATCACCCTGCAGCGCTTATATTTTTTACAGGCGAAATGAATAATTGTATTTAAAGTTTTTCCATAGATTGAACTGCTTTCTTAAGCGATCTATGGCAAAAAGAAGACACTATTTAGTTACGAAAGAGTGTCTTTTTGATTGAAATGACTACCCCGTGTTAGACACCTGTCTAGCGCATCTCCTTTACAGTTGTTTCATGACATTCGTTGCGGTGACTGAACAGTGCACTGCAACGCTCTGTCATTAACAATTATTATCTAAGAGAATCTATTCAGTGTCACCGTGCAGTTTTGCGACTCCTTCCATTGTATGAAGAATGTTTCTGAGTCCATCTCGCGTTGCCTTAAACTCTCTTTTTGAGAGGTTGGATACCGCAAAGTCTTCTATCTTATGATAGATTGGGAAGATTTTTTCCATCATTTCTCTGCCGTCGTTTGTCAAGTGAACGACAACTTTTCTACCGTCTTTTGCATAGGGTACTCTCTTGCAATATGCTCGTTTCTCAAGTGTTTTTAGGAGGCCTGTAACCGTACTGTTGGAAACGCCTGAGCTCAAAGCTAATTTTGTGGTAAGCATGTCGCCCCAAACCCAGAGAATCCACATAACCGTAAAGCCAGTATAGGAGAGGCCAACTTCTTTTAATACGTGCTTTTCAGCGTGATTACGAATAACGGTACTCAAACGAAGGGCGTTAGAAATGATAGAAATTGACTCACCGTAGAGACCAACCGAAAGAAGGTGTTTTTTTATTTCAAGCTCTGCATCGACAGCAGAGCGGTTGACTCTGTTTGAATTGCGCACTAAAAAAGAAAGCTCATAATCAGAATACGCCATTACTTCCCCGAGAAAATATTCATTTAATGTTTGTTACGTTTGTAACTGTCACAATTATCTCAGATTCTTATCAAAAGGTTTGTGAGAAGTGGCTTTGCAGGACTAAAAGAGTTGTAGTAGAGGGGTTAAGGCTTGTTGAATCACTCACTGTTTCCACGCTTATTCATTTCATCTTCAACCTTGTCCATTTTTTCGTTATGCTCTTTATTTTTCCAGTCGACTGCGCTTGATTCGCCCTCGTCTTCCTCGGTCATATCTTCACGTTTGCGAACTTTGAACAATGGAGAAAAAAACAATCCAGCCTCAAATAGGAGCCAAATAGGGATCGCAATCAATACCTGTGAAATAATGTCTGGCGGAGTGAGAAGCATGCCAAGTACAAAAGCGCCGATAATAATGTAAGCGCGGTTTTTTTTCAATTTCTCGGGCGTGGTGACGCCAAACATAATCAATAAAATTGTGGCAATGGGTACCTCAAAGGCGACGCCAAAAGCAAAGGATACTTTTATGACAAAATCAAGATAATACTGAATATCTGGAGTAAAGTTGACAACTGACGGGCCCACAGTTGAAAGAAAACCAAAAATGACCGGGAAGACAATATAGAAAGAAAACAATATCCCTGTGTAGAATAGAATCGTTGAGGAGATGACTAATGGCAAGATTAGGCGTTTTTCATGTTTGTAGAGTGCCGGAGTAACAAAAGCCCAAATTTTGAAAAGCAAGAATGGCATTGCCAGATAAACCGCAAGGATTAGCGCCATTTTTAACGGTGTTAAGAAGGGTGAAATAACACCGATAGCGATGAGGTTTGAGCCTGGTATTGTTGCAATAATTGGCGCCGCTATAAAGGTGTATATTGAATCTGCAAAGGGAAAAAGAGCAGCAAAGAATATCACAATTGCAAGAACGGAGTGCATCAATGTGTTACGCAATTCAACCAAATGCTGAATAATCGACATTTTTTCTTGCTTTTTAGTTTCTGGCATTATTGGCTATCATTGTCTTTATTGGTTGGGCCGTTGACTATGTAATTGTCCAGCGAAAAATCGCTAGGTTTTTCAGTAGGACTGGCTTTTTCAGTAGGACTGGCTTTTTCAGTAGGACTGGCTTTTTCAGTAGGACTGGCTTTTTCAGTAGTTGAATCTTTTCTGGT
>Ga0207990_1000181_pt1 | contig 37319 bp, 39 predicted proteins | sample ETNtaG_8_FD_185780 | JGI IMG/M metagenome (GOLD analysis project Ga0207990, IMG submission 185780) | Marine microbial and viral communities from oxygen minimum zone, Eastern Pacific Ocean - ETNP201406SV75 (SPAdes) (version 2) | ecosystem: Environmental > Aquatic > Marine > Oceanic ...
AACAATATTTAGATATGGGCAAAAATTTCATGAATCAATTTGAAGAAAAAACTAAGTGAGGTTTTGGTATTCGTGAAATTTTGTGTGGCGGAGAGGGAGGGATTCGAACCCCCGGTACGCATGACGTACAACAGATTTCGAGTCTGTCACCTTAAACCACTCGGACACCTCTCCGGTTCGGAATTGAAACTATAAAGTACTTTGTCTAGCCCATATTGAAACTATCTTAGAACGGTTTGACCTGCGCCAGAATAATCATCACTGCTGAAACCAGAAAAATACCGATGTGAACCAGCAGGGCCTGAGGTTTCCGCAAATTCTCGTTAGAAATTTGACGTCCGTTCAAGAAACCAAACAAAATTAGAATCAGCAAAAGAGTAACTTTTGCGTGCAACCAGCCGTTACCCGGAGTGGTGAACCGCTCCTGAATCATCGCCAGGTAGACTCCGGAAGATATTGCTATAACCAGAATCGGGTGATAAATCAGCTGATGGACTCTGCGCTGAACCCACTGTACTCCTTCGATCTGCGACTGATCGCTTAAACGTAAGCGAAAAACAACCGTCAGTGACTGCACAAATAAAGTGCCTATCACCAACATCACCGCTACTACATGCAGTGTTAAACTAAAAATATACATTCATTGCCTCCTGTTAAAATGATCAATAATACTACCATTTCGCTATATTTCTTACAAGTTTACAGCCACACTTTCGCGGTACTCAAAAATAAATGCACAAGAAACTTTTGAGTTTTAAAAAAAATCCGTAAGATAGATATTTAATGACTTGAAAAAACATTTACTTAAAGCATATATAAAATAATTAAAAGGAACACAATGGCTAAAAAAAAGAAAAAACGATTTCCTAAAAAAGAATTAAATACATGGCTAAAAAAACACTCACAGTGGAACCATCAGGAGTGGGCCAGCCTGATTGAAGACTTGTCTACTCAAGGTTTCCATGAATGGACGGACACAGAACAAGGGCGAAATGAAATTGGATTTTATTTGGAAACCAAACGGCGCTGATATACATTACAGGAAATGATGCTGGATTATGAAGACGCGAAAGCGTTAGTTTTCGAAAACGTTATAGCGCTTGAAAAGTGGCTGTGCCCCTTGAACGAATCTCAAGGTCTGGCGCTTTCTGAAGACATTTTAGCTCCCCATGGAATGCCTTTATTCGACAATTCAGCGGTCGATGGCTATGCTGTACAAGCAGCAGATCTGGCAACTGCTTCAAAGGATAATCCGGTACGCCTCGAAAAGCTGGGTTATATTTCCGCAGGAGATACCGGAGAAGAACAGATCGTTTCCGGACAATGTGTGCAGATTGCGACAGGCGCTCCGCTTCCTCCGGGTGCTGATACGACAGTGATGAAGGAAGATATTGAACTCGATGCTTCACATGTGCGCTTCTTTCAAGCGATTCCAAAAACAGAAAATGTGCGTTATTCCGGAGAAGATATTGCGGAAGGTCAAACCGTGATTGCGGCCGGAACTGTGATTGGTCCGGCGCAGATGGCGGTACTGGCGACTTTTGGCTTTGCAGAAGTTCCGGTGCGGCGCGTTCCGAAAATCAGCATCGTTTCCACCGGAAGTGAATTGGTGGATGTAGAGCAAAATCCGCAAACAGGACAAATCAGAGAATCAAACCGTTATATGCTGGCAGGAATGGTTAAACAGGAGTCCTGTGAAGTGGTAAAAATGTCGATGGTTCCGGATATTCCGGAAATCCTGAAACAAGAATTTGAAGAAGCGCTACAGGCAGATGTGGCAATGGTTTCCGGTGGAATGTCTGTTGGTGATAAAGATTTTGCCAAACCCCTTTTAAAGGAAATGGGGGTTGAGGAAATTTTCTGGAAAATAAAATTCAAACCCGGAAAACCTCTTTTTTTTGGCCGACGTGGTAAAACCCTGGTTTTTGGACTACCAGGAAATCCAGCTTCCAGTTACGTTTTGTTTGAAGAATTTGTTCGACCCGCTTTGCGGCAACTGATGGGCCGTAAAATTCTGGAAGAAGAGATGGTCAAAGCAAGACTCGATGAAGCTATTCTTAAAACCCATAAACGCCTGCATTTCATGCGTGGAATACTCCACGTGGAAAATGGTGAATACCACGTGCGCCCCCTCAATTTCCAGGGTTCACACAGCATCGGTTCACTCGTTGAGTCAAATGCGCTGATCCGGGTGGAAGCAAATTCTCAAGCTCTGCCAAAAGGCTGTCAAGTCTCTGTACGACCTCTACTTAATGAAATTGACTGAGCTTATGGCTGCTTCATCACTTTCTCTGAAGGAACTTGCGAAAAAGCTTAAAGTTGAGTTTTCCGGAAACGGAGATTTGCAAATCACGCATGTTTGCGGACTTGACTCACTGCAGCCGGGCGGACTTGCATATCTGACAAGTCCTAGTGGTATAAACAGTGTTCCGACTCCTGCCGGAATGTCGAGGCAAGTCAGTACAACTGTGGATGAAATTAATTCAAGCCAGGTTGCGCTGGTAGTTTCACCGGAAGTTGAACATCCGGAACATAATCTGCTGATTTCCACTGACCCGCTGGCAACCCATGTGGCGGCCACAAAACTACTGAATCCTACTGAGTTAAATATTCCGGGACTCACCAAAAAGTCCACAATTCATCCCAGCGCAGTTATCAGCAAAAGCGCAAAACTCGGCAGGAATGTGATTGTTGGACCAAACGTTGTGATTTACGATGGTGTTAGGATCGGCGAAGACACAATCCTGCATGCAGGAGTAGTGATCATGGCCGACGTTGTGGTTGGCGCGGAATGTATCTTTTATCCAAATGCGGTGGTGCAGGACAAAACCGAAATTGGTGACCGTGTTATTTTGCAGTCCGGAGCAGTGATTGGTGCAGACGGTCACGGTTATTTTCAGCGTGAAGGCGTTAACCGGAAAATTCCGCAGGTTGGGAATGTACAACTTGAAGATGATGTTGAAGTTGGCGCATGCACGACCATCGACCGCGCGCGTTTTCGCACAACCATCATCAAGCAGGGCAGTAAGCTCGACAATCAGGTGCAGATTGCACATAATGTAAGTCTTGGTGAACATTCGCTGATCTCCGCACAATCAGCGGTTGGAGGTAGTGTAAAGGCCGGCGATCATTTAATTATGGGCGGGCAGTCCGGAATCAGAGATAATGTAAACATCGGTAATAACGTTACCGCGGTTGCGCGGGCAGTTATCACCGTAAACACGCAGGATAAAGAGGTTATCGGAGGAATGCCAGGAAGACCTGTTAATCAGTGGAGACAGCTTCAGTCGCTCATTAACCGTCTGGCTGAACTTTTTGACCGTGTCCGAAAACTGGAATCACGTCGGAATGTTGAGTAAATGGGGAAAATAATAATGGAAAAACATCGAGCTGTTTTTATTATTTTTTCTCTGTGGTTTTGTGCTAAAATTTATGACAATTCTGTACTTTATCAGCAATCATCACAACTAAGCAGGAAAAATTGATAATGCCAGTTTCAGTAACATTACTTCAAGTACTAGCGGCAATGCTGCGGCTTTACAGCCTGATGCTGGTTGTTTATGCATTGCTTTCGTGGGTCATGCATGAACAGCATTATCCACCTGCTGTCCGCTGGCTGCAGAGCATGGTGGAACCTGTACTTTCGCGTATCAGAAAAGTCATCCCACCCATCGCCGGTATTGATGTTTCGGTGATTGCCGCCCTGTTGATCATTGAAATGATTCGTTCTTTTATACTTTACTGAATCACCTTCCTAAATCACGTTCCGCGTTTCTGGCTGCCGCAGAACCCGGAAAACGTTTGATCACTTCCTCAAAATAATAAACCGCGCGCTGCTCAAGATTTTGCTGAAGCTGCAGTTTCCCCAACATATAAATCGAATCCGGAGTTTTATAACCCTGTGATGTAGGACGGTGCTCATAACGTGTCAGAACTTTACGGAAAGACTCCTCCGCTTTTTTCCATTCATTGAGCTCAAAGTATGATCGTCCTATCCAGTAAAATGCATTATCGCTATCAAGGTTATCCGGAAATCTGCTGGTAAAATTTTTAAAAACCAAAATAGCCTGAGAGTGGTTTTTTTGAATAACCGCGGTCATACCCTGATTATATATTTTCTTCACACCGGGATGCCGAATCAAAATAAACGGATCCTCCGGAGGAACAAGATCCGGATCCGAAAAATCGCTTTGTGAACTAACCGTACCTGCCACAGTTGACTGAGCATTTTTCGAAATCTCTGTAGCTGAAAGTGCACGTGCCTCAGGATCAGGTAAATCAAGTGGATCTTCTAAATCCTTCAGATTGACTGCTCCATTTTCAACAAAACCCGGTTCCTCTTCAACATCCGCATTTTCCTTTTTGAGATCCAAATTATTTACTTCCGCCAATTCCCGTATTGCCACGGAAACAGAAGTTTGCGGAAGCTCATTTTCAATATTTTTTAACAAGGAGTAATTTTCAATCGGACGCAGAGATTTCTGCTTCGCTTTTTTCGACTTGTCCGTATTTTGCTGAAGAGGTTGATTTTCCAGCGCCTGTGAAATCATTGAGGCCGCAGACTCAGAAACCTTGCTTGACCTCAGAGATTCCTCGACCGAACGCTCCAGTAAAACAAAGTTCATCTCCCATTGCTCCTGCAGCAAGAGGAAGTCATCACGCTGATCTTTTTGTTGTTTTTCGAGTTTATTCAACTGCTGCTGAAGTTTCTCAATTTTTATCTGCAACTGACTATTTTCTTCAGAAAGCAGGATTTGTTTTTGAGTAACAGTTTCTGAGCTGGGAAGAGTGGTTGTTGTTTCTTCGGTCTTTTGGGGATTGAACTTAGGAAAAACGCCGTCCAGCTCTGCGCACCCAGAGAAGAAAAACGGAATTACCACCAAATAAATCAAACAACTTTTTTGTTTAAATCGAATGGTCGGTAGGGTCATTCTTCTCTCATCGTGAGTTGCGCCAGCAATTTACGCTCCCGTAATGTTTCCAGAACTTTTTGCATTTCATCTGCAAGTTCCGGCTGCAGATTTAAACGATAGGCTTCAATCAGTCGTTCCGCAACTTGACTGGTACGCGGGAAACTGGGGTAGTGTTTGAGCAGATATAAATAACGTCCGATTGCGGAACGGTAGGCTTGCTTGTCAAAATAGTAATTTGCAACGTGCAGCTCGTGTTCAGCAAGGTCACTCAGGGCTCTGCTCTGGTAGTCCTGCACGTCCTCCAAATAAGGACTTTGCGGAAAAAGCAAATAGAAACGCTGATATTCGCGAATAAGAGTCCGGTTGGGTTCCATGTTGCGGTCATAATCCCGTGACTTCACAAATAAACCGTAAATGTTGCGTTCATAATTGAGCGCAATCAAACGGTTAAGTGTGTAAGGCACTAGGTGAGTGCGTGGGTTAAGCAGAAGGAAACGTCTGTAACTGCTTTCTGACTCTTCCCACTTATTCTGCAAGAAATACAAATCACCCATTTTCAAATGAGAAAGTGTCGCCAGTCTTGTGCCGGAATGTTCCTCAATCAGGATTTCAAAATTCTTCAATGCTTCAAGATAAAATTCATCCTCAAATGCGACCATTGCCTTTTGATACAACTCTGTGGCAGGCACCCGTACCTGAGTTGTAGCTGTGTCCGTACAACTTTGTAAAAGTGCGGAAAATATCATCAGCACGAAAATATAGAAATATTTAATTGTCTTGTTCAAATCAGGAAAACTCTTCATTTAATTTTAATTCAGTTAATTAAGATGGTCTCTAAAAAAGTACTAAAACCGTGTCATTGCTGGCAAAGCGGAAAATCATTTTTAAACGACAGCAGAAATTTCATTAGGATTGGATCAAATATGTTTCATGTTTTACGTTTACGGTAACGTACCATGGTGACTTCATTGCCTCTATCATTCCAAAAAACCTCATCCATAAAGTTCATGATCATGATCAATCCCCGGCCTTCGATACGCAGCAAATTGTCCGGGTCAGCCGGATCCAGCAAGTCTGCATGTGCAAATCCCTTTCCTTCATCACGAACAACATATTTTGCCGAGTTTCGGCTGATGTCATACTGCAAGATTAACTTCCGGTTTTTATAAGGATCAATGTCACGTTTTTGCGCCGCAGTTTTGTAAAACAATTTAGGATTATCCCTGCGCATTTCTGAACTCAATTCAAGGTTGCCATGAAAAATTGCATTTTCAATTGCTTCCTTGAGCAGCATGTTCATGCGGAACAGCTGTTCTTGTTTTAAAATACCGTAGCTTGGTAAATCCTGCGTCATGAAAGCGATTATCCGGTTCACTCCCTCAAAATCATTGCCGATTTCCAGGGTGCGTGTTTCCTGCAGCAAATGATCCAGCGCATAAGCACTAAAGTGAAAACCCTCATGCAGTGATTCAACTCTGTCCAGTGTACGCCGAAGCTCAAGCGGGTCAATAGCTTTTATAAGATAATCACAGGCCCCGAGCTGCACCGCGTTGAGTGCGTTTTCACTGTCACTGGTTGGACAAAGCATAACCAGCGGACGCCGGCTGTTGACAGATTTGACTTCCTTGAGCAGCTCAAGACCACCAAGTTTTGGCAAAGTCAGCGCACAGAAAATTCCTTCGATTTCCTCTTTTTGAAAAAAATTTAGCGCTTCCTCACCATCTCTCGCACAGAACACGGCATGTCCTGCTTTCACAAGAAAGTCTTGAAGAAAATCCAATACTTCAGCTGAGTCATCAGCAATTAGCAGATTCATTTGGACGTTTTTCGTTGGTTTAAAAGTCGTATTTCTCGAAGAAAATCAACTGCGGAAATTTCGCAGACGCTTCAAGCCATCCTCTAGATCATCCTTTAAATCGTCAACATCCTCAAGTCCGATGTGTATGCGCAGCAATGGACCTTCAAAACGCCACGGAACAGCTGTACGGATTTTTTGAACATTTGTAGGAATGAGCAGACTTTCATAACCACCCCAGGAGTAACCCATACCAAACAAACGCATGCCATTCAGCATCTCCGCTACTGCTTCTTCTGCACACGGTTTGAGTTCAAATCCGAACAATCCGCTGGCACCAAGGAAATCACGTTTCCAAATCTCATGTCCGGGTGCACCCGGTAGAGCAGGATACAGAACTTGCCGTACTTCCGGACGACTCTGCAGCCATTCCGCAAGCTCCAGCGCACTTGCCTGATGTTGACGCAAACGCACAGCCAGCGTTCGGAAACCCCGCTGAGCTAAATAAAGATCATCCGGTCCGGAACATTGCCCAAGATAACCCGTGCATTCAAGCAGTTCATGCCAGGCCTCTTTAGTAGTGCTAACTGTACCTAACATTGCGTCAGCATGACCAACGATATATTTAGTTCCGGCCTGGATCGAGACATCCACACCGTGTTCAAACGGTTTAAAAAACAAGGGTGAGGCCCATGTGTTGTCCATCAGCACTTTCGCACCGTGAGCGTGCGCGACTTCTGCAATTGCTGGAATATCCTGTACTTCAAATGTGTGGGATCCTGGTGATTCCGTAAAAACGACTTTTGTGTTTGGGCGCAACAGTGAGCGAATGTCTGCACCTGTTAACGGATCATAATACGTGGTTTCAACTCCAAACCGCTTCAAAATCGCATTGCAGAATCTACGTGTCGGCGCATAAACACTGTCCGTCATCAGCAAATGATCCCCTGCCTTCAGAAATGACAGCAGTGCCCCGGTCACGGCTCCAAGACCGGATGAATAAGCCAGACAGCGGTGCCCACCTTCCAATTCAGCTACGGCATTTTCCAAAGCCCACGAGGTGGGTGTGCCTTTGCGACCATAGGCCATTTCCTGCACTCCTGTCTCTTCGAGATAATCACGTGAATTGAGTTGTTCTATGCTTTCCGCAAGCACAGTGGAAACGTGAAATACAGGTGGATTGACCATGCCACCGTAGCGGTGAGGGTCACGTCCGGAAAGAATGATACGCGTGTTTTCACGCAGAGATGATAAATCAGGATGTTTGCTCATTAGAGTCGATAGTACAGGTTGTGTCAATACCGCCTCGGGTGCTGTAGCGAGTTTTGATCAGTAATTCTTCAGGTTCAAGCAGGGAGTATAAATCATTGAAAATTCGCGCAGTTACTCCTTCCTGGAAAATTCCTACATTACGGAAAGTCAGGAAATAATATTTAAGCGCTTTTAGTTCGAGTAGTTTTTGCCGGGGAATATAATCAACCCAGACTATGCCTGTGTCAGGCAGTCCGGAAAAAGGGCAGACAGCGGCAAACTCGTTCATTTGATAGCTGACACGCTGCCGCGGACCCGCATATTCAAATGTTTCCAGAAAACTGGGCTGAATTGAACTTTCATCCTCAAAATCAAAAACCCGACCTTCTGCATAATCAATACTGGAGGTATCCATAAAATTTCTCAATTAAGGGTTGCGTTATGTTAAAGAATAAGGATAATGTGAAGATTCAGCCAAGCCACTTTTCAGTACCGATAAAACGCTGCTTTAAGCAAAAAAAAGAGACCGATGATAAAAAGAATACTTGGTCGTATACTCACCGTGTCTTCAATTATGCTCTGGTTCATCGACAGATTTTCATCCATAATATCTGCTAATTTTAGCAGGATTTTGTGTGGAGATCTTTATTTACAGCCTGTGAACGGCCTTCTCGGTGATTATTCCTGTGGCTTTAACGCGGACATACATTTTACCGCTTTGATGTTTCTTATTTTGATTACTGGAATTGTACTCATTATCATATCACCCGTTCAGAATGAAGTGCATTAAAAAAATTCTAAAAGATCCCATGACTAAACTGGAACTAAAACAAGCTCTTGAAACCATTTTATTTGTCGCAACCCTTCCTCTTTCTCCTAAACAACTGGCAGAAATCATCGGAGAAGTTGAGACAAAAGAGATAAGGGAGATGGTCGCGGAGCTTAATCTGTCCTATGAAAAAACCAAGCGTGTTTTCCGGATCGATCCGGTCGCAGACGGTTTACAGATGCACACACTTCCGGAACATAAGAAATGGGCTCAGTCGCTTGAAACCGTCAAGACCATCAAACTCTCTCCTGCAGTCATGGAAACTTTAGCCATTATTGCCTACAAACAACCCATCACCAGGGCAGGTATTGAATTTATCCGGGGAGTCGATTCGTCCCACACTATCCGCCGATTGATGCAGCAGAAACTAGTTCGTATTGTTGGTCGTGAAATGCTCCCGGGACGTCCCGGAATTTATGGAACTACCAAAAATTTCCTCGAAATATTCGGTCTCACCAATCTAAAATATCTGCCTACTTTAAGCGAACTTGACATGGAAAAGCTGCCTGGAGAAAATCAACTCGAACTACCGCTTGAAGAAGATTCAGAATAGCTTTTGCTAAAGTCTCTGCAACCTCGTGTTTGTAAGTTTTTTTGGCGGTAATTTCACGAACTACTGTGCAATGGCCGTAGAGCTTGTCAGACCTGACCGTCAGGAAAGTATTTCCGTGTCGAAAACCATAAAATCCAATAATATACCGCCAGAGTGATAAGAAAAATATACTCCACCGCAGGCATGGGTATGGCTGAGATTCGCGCTTCTATTTTCTTTTTATATTTATTGTACAAAGCAGGATCAGCAATTCTGGATTCCACCTCACTCATCAGTCTGAACTTAAAAAAGTAAGGTTTGAGCCGCAGTTCATGTAAGGGTTCAATCACCGCATCCGGAACTTTTGTACGTTTCAGCTCCCATAAACCCGGACCTGTAATCTGGTGACTCTGTAGCGCCGGTGCCATGTATGTACCCAGCAGTACAGTTGGTATAATAACGAGTACAATCGCTAATGTTCCGCGTCGGATATCTCCCCAGTTAATAATGTCCATTATTCTCAGTTGATGGATTGTGTGTATTTAAAGGATAAGATAATGTAGCATGATTGACACAATGATCAATCCAGATATTAGCAGAATTTACTCAAAGGGAGATTTGCATGGGCAAACACCACAAACAAAAAAAAGAATCAAAAAAAGCTCATCGCAGGCAAAATGCCCGTTGGCTGGTCACCATTACCAGTGTCTTGATCCTGTTGCTCGCAGGCTGGCTCTGGTATGAAAGTCTGGAAGAAGATAACGATCTGGCTGCAATCGGGCAAGGAGAGAACGTAGTGGTTCAAGTTCATGACCCCGGTTGAAATTCCTGCCGTGCGCTCAAGCGGGTGGTCAACTCGCTCAAACCTGAATATGAGGGAAAAATACGATTCTTGGTTGCAAATCTAAACTCTAAAGAGGGTCGCTGGTTTGCAGAATATCATAACGTCAGCAAAGTCACTCTGCTCTTTTTTAAACCGGATGGTACAAAAATAAGTTCTTTAAACGGAGAACAGGAAGCGGACTTTTTACGCCGAGTATTTGATCGGGTTTTTAAGTTGAAATAAGTGAAATACTTGAGTCGGGCGCTCAAAGAGTGTAATCATAATCAATTATCAGCGGAGCGTGATCAGAAAAGCGTTCTGCTGTATAAATCGATTCCGCACTAGCCTTTGCTGCAATTGCGGGAGTGGCAACCTGATAATCAAGTCTCCATCCCACATTTTTCTCCCACGCTCTTCCACGGTTTGACCACCAGGTATATTGATCAGCATTTGGATTTAATTCTCGGAAGACATCAACATAACCGTAATCCGTAAATAATTTTGTCAGCCATGCACGTTCTTCCGGTAAAAATCCTGAGTTTTTCTGGTTATTTTTCCAGTTTTTCAGGTCAATTTCCTTGTGTGCGATATTCCAGTCTCCGCAAATGATGAGCTCCCTTCCGGATTTTTTTGCCTCCAGCAGCCATTTTTCAAAATATTCCAGCACCTTGAATTTAAAATTTTGCCGAACATCTCCGCTGCTTCCGGAAGGCAGATAAAGTGATACGATGCTTAATTTGCCAAAATCCGCCTGAATAAAGCGACCTTCCGTGTCCATTTCTGTCCAGCCGATACCTCTTTGTATTCGGTCGGGTTTACTCTTAAAATAAAGTCCAACTCCGGAATATCCCCTTTTTACAGCAAATTCAAACGCACTTTCTAAACCATCAGGTTCAAGCATCACATCCGTTAACTGCTCCGGTTGTATCCGGGTTTCCTGCAGACAAACCACATCGGCCTCCTGCGTTTTAAGCCAGACAAAAAAACCTTTTGAATCCGCGGAACGGATACCGTTGAGATTTGCAGAAATCAGACGCATAAAAGATATTTGCTGTTTAAATGTGTATTTATTTTCAGGGCAGTCAAAAATCTTGTCGTGTCATCCCAAACGTAAGTGAGGGATCTTGGATGATCTCAGCAGATTATCAGAGATCTCACTTCAACGGAGCTGCCCGGAATCAATAATAATATTATTCTAGCAGAACTCGTGAATCAAAAGTTATTTTGAGGAAAATTCTAAAGAAATTATATATTTTTGATTCTCCGCGAATTTTGGATAGCCCTTCAGTACCATGAGGGATTTGTTGACTTTGACGCCGGAAACTTTTTTTGACAAGGCAAAAACTTCATCCTTTATTTCTCCGCCTTTATAAATATGCAGCACAGATTCCACTTTCCGTAAGTCTGCGGTCCAGCGTACCAAATCGATTAGTGGTGCGACTGCCCGTGCGGTCAGCAGCGGAAATCTTTGTCGCCATGGACCTTGTTTACCTAATTCTTCCCCTCGTCCAAGTACAGTTTGGGCATTTGAAAGTTTTAAGCTATCGATCATTTGCTGCACAACCTCAATTTTTTTATGTCTTGAATCCAGCAGAGTCAGCCGTAAATCAGGGCGTACAATCGCCAGCAACATTCCTGGTAAACCTCCGCCTGTACCGAAATCACAAACGTCCGCATCAGGGCTGAATTTCCGGAAAATCAACAACAAGAGGCAGGGCAGGATTTGTTTTTCCCACAAAAATTCTGTTTCTTTACGGGAAATCAAATTTACATTTTGATTTACCTCCAGCAGCAAAGCGGCCCATTTTTCAAGCAACTGCCATTGGCTGTCTGAAATATCGAGTCCATTCTCTAAACATATTCGTCGGACATCTGCAGCAGTGAGGGGGCTTTGATAATCACTCATTCTTGAGTGTATGATGGAAGGAAGCTGGAGTGGACGCGGATTTCAGCTGAAATGCTAATTGCGGACTGAACTGATTTCATCAAAATTAGTCTGAGACTGCCTGTGGGGCTTCTGCAGGGCTTTTAGCTGATGCAGCTGAGGACTTCCCTGCTATTTTATCACCAAATAAAGGATGGCGTGTGGAATGTTTACCGTCTTGTATTATAAACTGTAATCCGAGACGTTTTTCAAGATTAAAAAGTAGCGGTCCCTGAAGATTTACAGTCACATCCTCCATGTTTTTAGCCATGGTGACAAGGACATAGACTGACAGATCCTTGATACTTTCTGCTTTCAATTTTCTCAAATTATCCTTAGTCAATTCAAGTTCATAATTTGAAACAGATACATGCGGTTCAATCATCACAAAAGCAAGCGCCTGGTTATCAATTGCCTGCAGCCAACGGAAAGGAGACGCTGCTTCATCTTCTCTGATTACAAAACGACGATCTTCAGAAAAACCTATCAAACCTGAAGGAAAATTTATTATCTGATTTTCTTCTATTTCAATCTCGCCGAAGCGGGAGGTTTTAATAAGCATATTTATTTTGTTTAGAGTTTACCTAAAAGATTTTTGAGTCCGGCTAAAGAAAGTGGAGACTCTTCAGCTGCACGCCTGTTTTCTTCCTGAATACAAATATATACTTCTTCTCTGTGGATTATATAACTCCGCGGTGCTTCGATTCCAATTCGCACTTGTTTGCCTTTGACCTCGACCACCGTGATCTTTACATCATCCCCAATGGTTATGCTTTCTCCCGACTTCCGTGTCAGTATGAGCATAGTTACCTACCTTTTAAACGATTGATTCCTGACTTAATGGAACTAAAAATACTTCAAAGACTTTGCTGAATTAACGCAGGAAATCCGACAGTGTTGGCTGGATCAAGCGTGCACCTGTGTTCAGGGAAAGCTTGTTGTTGGCTTCCGCGACTTTCAGGTCCACAGTTGCTTCCGCAATATCGAGATCCTGAATATCCGAAAGCTGCCTCTCCTTCTCAAACTGCTGGTTTTCCAACTTTGCCTGAGTTGCATAGAGCTCACGAATGGTGTTCCCAACGTCTGCCTGCTGCTTCAGAATCTGATTTTGTGCTAATTCAAGCTGGCCTAAACGATTTGCAATCGCAGTGCCATCATTAGCCAGAAGGGCACGCTCCATGGCAGCAAGCAAAGAAAACGTATCCACCCCGTTTTCGCCTTCGCCGAATAGCAGTTCCTGAGCGGTCACATTAACCGGAATGGTTAGTCCATTTGAAATCAGGGCTTCTTTTTTATTAACAGAACCATTATAGCTCACTTCCGGATTCGGCTGATAGACAAACTCAATTCCTTCAGGGAATAAAATCCCCAGTGAATCTATGTCAAATTCTGCTGACTTCTCGGAATTAAAATCAAATTGTCTCGGAAGAACATTACCCAGACGACCCTCCTGATCCGAAAATTTAAGCACAACCTGATCATTGAATTTTCCATCCGGATTAAAAACGTGTGTTACCGGACGTAAAGTTTGCTCTTTGCTCCATGTTCTACCGTCGTCATCGGAAATTTTTACCCTTGCCTGTCCCCAGACTCCACCTTTGGTGACTTTGATTCGATAATTGTTTGTAGAAAATCCCTCAAATTGTGCGCGAAATTGTTTCACATCAAGTAGCTCACGGATGTCTTTTTGCACAACCCCTTTTTTCTCTACTTTAGCAGGTTGAAAGATATCGTTTTTTTTCAATGCCGGAGAAAGACTTTTGATTCCGGAAAACAAATAAAGTTTACCCTCACGCGCGTTTCCTATGTCGAACAATGTTCTGCTGGCCGCAGAAAACTCACGGGCCACCATCTGTCTTGTTTCTTCGTTTGAATCGCTGCCGGACTGGGAAAGCGCCAGTGTACGGATCTGACCCAGCATTTCATTGATACCCCCAATTTCCAGTTCCGAACGCTGCAGCCAGCCGATGTTATCTTCAACATTCTGGAGCAGTTGTGTCTGCGAAGACATAGTAGTAACAATATCCTGTGATCTGGCCGCACCTATAGGATCATCGGACGTTTTGTTCAAACGCCGACCTGTAGCCATCTGGACTTGTATGTCCTGAAGCTTGCCTGAAGATCTTTGTATATTGTCAACTACGTGGTCACGTTTTGTGACCTCAGTCACTCGCATTTAAAAGTACTTGTGATTTGGGTTTAAGTTTTTCTTAACAGTTTCCAATTTAAAAATGATAAATTCCTGAAAGTTCAAAAAGACACGATTTTAAAAACTTTTTGGAGTTCATCTTAAATGCTTTAATTTTCACATATTAATAACGGTTTCCATCATTTTATCAATAGTATTGATAAAACGTGCGGAAGCCTCATAAGCTTTCTGGTACTGCATCATGTCCGCCAGTTCTTCATCCATGTTGACTGAACTGATTGAACTTCGGATTTCCTTAAACTGCTTTACCATACTTTCCTGCTGTGCCTGTTCAGTATTATTTCTTTGAATTTTGAGTCCCATGCCTGTGAGTACACCATTGTAATATTCGTCAAAAGTCATGGTCTCATCCCTCATAGTCGGCCTTGTCTGAAGTTTTGCAATTTCCAGCGCGATTCTGTTATCTCCGGGAATAAGGTCTTTGCCTGTAGAAATATTATTTGTATTCTCAAGAATATGTCCGCTCAACTGAATATCTTCTGCCCCTTTAAGAGTATCAAAGAAACTGTTTAAACCAAGAACCTGAGCGAGGCTGGATTGATCTTCTCCAAAAATAAACTTGTAGTCAGTGCCACTTTGTAAGAGCAGCGAACCGTCTCCTTCAATAGAAGCCTGCAGTAGTCCCGGATCGTTGACCGTTTGATTGAGGCGTTTCACAATATCCGGAAGTGTATCTTTACCTGCCTGTACTTCTATCTCATATGTTTCCAGTATTTCATTGTGAGGGTCAACCAGATGAAGCTGAAAAATACCGTCTTTCAGGAAAGGCAGAGGTTGATTAAGTGCGGCAGAATTTAAACCAAAAGTACTTTTCATCATTTCAGCCGCGGAATTGATTCCGGTACCGGAAGCATGAATCTTGTTGACCTTTCCTGCAAGTCCGAAAGCTATTTCATCAAGATTTTTCTGATACTCAACGATTGTATCATCACGCATTCTTAACATTTCGGCCATTTCGCCTTCACGAAAAGTTCTGGTCAAATCACGACGGTTATCGTTGGTTGAAACACCGTCTATGTTAAGCATCCCCAATTCACCGCCCTTCATTTTACCATCGAGCTGATAGCGGTTAATTCCTTCAACCAAAGTCCAGTCACGGCCTATGATAACCGTGGTGCGTCCGTTGGGATCTTCAAAAGAATTTACATCAACCAAAGCTGACAATTCTTCAATTGCCTGATTTCGTGCATCACGCATATCGTTTGCTACACGCTGTCTACCTTCATAAGAAAAAATCTGTCGATTCAACTCCGCTACTTTCTGACCCAACTCATTTACCTTGTTAACAGTCGCCACAAGACGCCCGTTAATTTCTTTACGCAAACCGCTGAGTTGAGAATGCATACCGCGAAAACGACTAGCCAGCACATCACTTTGTTCCTTTACCCGCATTCTTGCAGGTTCAGATTCGGGTTGATTCGAAAGTTGACTCCACGAGTTCCAAAACTCGTTCAACGCTTTGTGTAAACCGTTGCCCTCTGTTTCACTAAAAATTATTTCAATTTTTTGCAGAAACTCTCCGCGTGACTTAAACATTTCGGAGCGTGGATTTTCCTGGAGGATTTTACGCTGCACGAATTTATCGTAAACCCGTGAGGTCGGCTGCGCGTCAGCACCGCCTCCCAAACCGGTTGGATCCGGTGCAGACGTGCCTGAGCGTACCTGTTGGCGAGAGAAGCCTTCGGTCTCCTGATTGGCAATATTATGCCCTACTGTTTGCATTGCGCGCTGATTGATACTAAGAGCGCGTTGTCCCATGTTTAGGGAACTATTGAGCGAAGACATGGTATAAAGGCAGAAATAATTAGGGTTCCTTAACGATCTTAGCGACTAAAAGTCAGACTTCTGTGCGGGAAATTGTGCTCGTCGCTGTTTGTATTTTTCCTGCATCTGAATAAGTCGGAGGACCGTTCTGGAGTTGGCTCATGAACTGAATCGAAGACTCGACCGACTTTAAACGACCTGATGCCTGAAGAGAGTTTTCATCCGCAATTATGTGAATATGCTTTATTAAACTCTTCAGTTGATCAAAACATTGCTGCAGCGGTACTGAGTATTCCTCTGTTGCACGGCTAATAATTACGCTCAGTGTCAGTTCTTTCGATGCCATATTCCAGGAATCGGCAAGCTGTTCCACAAGCTGAATTCGCTCCTTCTCAAGTCTGCTAGAGGCACGTACACAGCGTGACTTCTCTCCCTGAAGTTTGAGCAGTTCTGAACCGCGTAAACGTCCAAACCCTTCGGATTCCTTCTGCAGCATGGAAATCAACTGCTCGTGCAGTTCGACTTCCTGTCGCAAAATATTCAGCAGTTCTTTCATAATTAAAAGGAAACCTTATAACAGCCCGCCACGGACACCATATTATTTCAAGCACTTATGATTCAGACTGTATCTTCATTAAGAGCGTCCTCCAGCATTGCTTTGGCCAGACGTTGTGAATCTACCTGAAATTCGCCACTCTTGATTTTAGCTTTGAGTTCTGCAACCCGGTCCGCACGTACTTCCGGTTCAGTGGAAATGCGATTTTTGATTTTATTCATCACAAACGTCGAATTTTTATCGGGAGTTTCCGCAGTACCCTGCGTGTCTCCGGAACGGCCTGTGATTTTCTGATTTTCCTTAGCAGTCCCTCCTTTTACTCCATGAAATTCGGGGGGCTGTTGTCCAGTAATTTTCATATCCACCTGTTGATGTTAAAAGTTCAATTCCCTAATTCCGCGAGAATGTCCGGTGTGAGCCGACAAGCATACCCGCAGACTCAGACGAGCGCAACAATAAAGGTGCAGTCCGCTGATCTGAGAAGACCCATAGGGCGTGTTAAATAACAAGCTTCCGGAAATTTTTAACATTTCTTCCGAAAACAGCATAAATTGCCACTTCAGTCTTGGGCCTCAGCAAAGGTGATTTGCGGATCCGGAAGATCCTTGTTTTTTAATCCCGGATTTATCACAGAAACACCTTATTGCAGGTATCGGCCGTTTAATAACAAAACTTTAGTGTTTTTTTATTTTTTATCTACCTTTGGTTTTAATTGCTGGTAAATCATTTCACTGAGTCCCAGACTTCCGGACTTGGCAGAAAGCAAAGCATACTGTTCATCCAGCAGAGATTGAAAAACTTTTTCTCCTTCAGACTTAGGCAGCAGATCCGATTCAAAAGATGTTTTACGCATAGTTTTTAACATCTGCTGAATAAAAATTGCTTCAAAATCATTGGCTGCTTCACGCAATTTAGCGTCATCAGAAACACCTTTTGTCTCAGGTATTTTATTCAGTTGATTTGCCTGCAGAGTCAGTGCAGACAAAGGCTGCGGTATTGATATTTTCATCGTATCACCAGCTCTGCATGCAGTGCTCCTGCCGTTTTTACTGCTTTTAGCACCTCAATCAAATCTCTGCTTGAAGCACCTATTTTATTAAAACCGTTCACAATATCCTTTAAGTTCGCACCACCTTTAAGCATAAAAACACTAGCATCCAATATTTCATCTTCTGTTAAAGCACCTTCTTCACTTTGCTGGTTTGCATTTGGAAGTTTAACCTGAATATTCAAGCCGTTTTGCGAAATAGCAATTGGAGAAATCCTCACACTGCCTCCCATCACCACCGTTCCGGAACGTTCATCGAGTACAACTTTAGCAGTATGATCCGGTGAAATTTCCAAATTTTCGATAAAGGACACCAATTCCACTGTATTGCCCAAATAACTGTCTGGAACTGAAACTTCAACTGTACCTGCATCCTGCGCACGTGCACTGCGGAAACCTAAATTCTGATTGATCAGTTTTGCCAGCCGAAAAGCGGTGGTGAAATCCGGCGAGTGCAAATTCATAAACAACCTGGCGCGGCTGTTGAGATTTAAACTAATTTCCCGTTCTACAATTGCCCCTCCTATTATATGCCCGACAGAAGCGACCATCCGTGAGCCTATCGGTAATTTGGTCAATTCCTCCTCCGGCAAGGCAATCGCACGGCTAACTCCTTTCGGAATACCTGCGATGGGCCCCTGAGCCAGAGCATAAACCAGTCTATCCGGACCACGCATCGGAGCCATAATCAAAATACCTCCGCGCAGGGAAACCGAATCCCCAATTGTGGCAGCGGTTACGTCCAGACGTTGTCCGGATTTTGCGAAAGGCTGTAAAGTCGCCGTCAACCAGACTGCGGCGATACTTCTTCCAAGGATGTCCTGACTTTGTAAACTTATGCCAATCCTCTCCAATGCGTTCACGATCGGTTTTCTGGAAAGCAGACTTTCCTGTGAATCGCCTGTACCATCCAGACCTACAACTATACCAAAACCAATCAACTCATTGTCACGCGCACCCCGTAACGCTGCAACATCCTTCACACGTACAGCCCATGCCGGTGCCGCAAATACCAGTATCAGGAATAAATGCAGCAATACTGCGCTCGAACGTGAGAAAAGTGATGTGTTGATCATGATCAATAAAAATGATTGTTCTTTAAGCTTTTGATGTCCAGTTTGTTATACAAGTTCAATGCCAGATTGACGCAGTTCCGCCATTCACTTTGAACGTACAAAACGCATTAAATGCCTCAACATATTTGTAGAAAAATTCTGTCCGGAAGACTGTTTCGCAGAAAACTTGTCCAACTAAATCTCAGCAGAGAACTTTTTGTACTGGTCTGTTTTCTGCATAATCTTCGGGGAGTCTAAAGAACCATCTCGAAAATGCTCATGACGAATCTGCAGTAGACTCAGTTCAACTCTAAGTCTCAAAGTTTGAGAAAAACTGAAGAACGGACATAGTTTCCGTATCCTGGAAAAAACAAAATGGAGGAAATATGGAATTGGTTTTACTGATTTTTTGCGTGACTTCTGTGATCATCACTTCAGTCATAGTTACATTGGAATTAAAAGGAGACAAAACTCTTGCAATGCAGTCTTACAAAGGAGAGATAAACACTACCAACTTTCATGGGCAGCGTATTCTTGAACAGGATGTAAAAACTAATGAACAACTGCGTTCGAGAGTGTTCGAAACATTAGACAAACAATTGAATCAATTAGGTTATGTATCTAAAGAACCGCAACTCCAGTTTATCAACAGCACCTTGAAAAGTGAACATACCGAACTTGAAGAACTCACTCCAACCGAACTCCAAATCGCTTTTGTCGCGATTCTCGATGCACGTGAATCCAGTGAAATTCCGGCCTGATGCAGTAGTTAAGCACGGAGTAACTCACACACTCACACCTATATTTTGCTCGCGGTAACGTATCGCGCGTTTCACATATATTTGTGACATCGCTCTAATATTCTCCAGAATACTTTCTTCATAAGTTTTGCGGACTTTTGCAGGAGAACCGGCAACCATTGAAAAAGGAGGAACTTCCATTCCTTCCAGCAAAACAGCTCCTGCCCCGACTATGCTTCCACGGCCGATTTTCACTCCATTCATCAAAATCGCACCCATACCGATCAAGCAGTCGTCTTCTACCTCACAACCATGCATGACGCAGTGGTGACCTACCGTTACTCGGTTTCCAATTATCAGTGGGAATCCGGGATCTGCGTGCCCCATGCTTAAATCCTGAAAACTGGTTTCGTCGCCTATACTAATGTATGCCATATCTCCTCGGAGGACTGCATTAAACCAGACAGAGGAATATGCTCCAATCCTGACACGCCCGATAAGACTTGCATCCGGAGCAATGAAAGTTGTCTCCGTAAATTCAGGTGTTGATTCATCAAGCGTGTATAAGGTCATGGTATTTTTCAAAAAAGAGTTTAAGATTTAGTTATGACAATTAAATTAACGCTGGCTGTTTTAACTCACAAGCGACAAGCTGCTGCTTTGTCCAGACTGGATTCTGGTCAACTGACGTACCAGTTTTCTGAGACTGTTGAGATTATGAGCAGAAGCAAAAATATCAATATAAGGTAACGCCGCCTGCATTCCGCGTGTTGTCGGTTCATATCCGGGACTTCCCTTGAGCGGATTGAGCCAAATTACATTTCGCGCGTGTTTGTTTAAAAAGCGCATACTGTTTTCCAGCAAATCCACTTCACCTGTGTCCCAGCCGTCACTAATGATGAGTACAACGGTTTGGGAATCCACCAGTTTAAGTCCGTGCTGACTGACAAATTGTTCCAGAGAAGCGCCGATTTTTGTACCGCCCGACCAGTCTGGAACAGTTCCGGAAAGTTGCTCCAGCGCGCTGTATAATTCTTCTCTGCGCAGAGTTTCCGTAATCCGGTGCAGAGCAGTACTGAAGACAAAAGTCTCGATCCTGCGGTAAACACTCTGAAATGCGTAAATGAACTGGATCAGGAAACGACTGTAAAGATCCATCGATTTGCTCACATCACAAAGCAGCACCAGCTTCAATCTCAGGCGCCTGCGTTGATTGCGAGCCAAGTCCAGAATCTCTCCACCGCGGCGTAAACTCAAACGCATTGTGCGGCGTAAGTCAATACTTCCCCGACGTTTTGAATTCATCGTCCTGCGGCTGAAACGAGTCGCCAGAGCCTTGCCTATTTCGTTAATCAGCTTCATTACTTCTGTAAGCTCTTCTGCCTGAAAAGTGCTGAAATCCCGCTCCGAATCGGTTTCAAAAGGACTGTAACCGGCAGCTTCTTTTTCTTCTTCAGCAGTCTCCGCACCTCCTAACCAATCACTGATTGAGACAAAAGCCTGTTTTTGCGGCCGTGCGTCGACTAAAACAGCGGCAGTTTCTTCTTTTTTAGCCTTGAATCGCTCGTGAAGATTTTCTGCACTTTCCCAAACGTACCAATAGGAATGGAAATGTTCTTCAAAAATCTCCTGTTCCTCGACACTCTTGGCCAAAGTTGTACGCAGTGCCATTTTGAAAGCAGCTTGATTTTCAAGTTCAACCTCTTCCAAAGCACGCAGTGCATCCATCTGTTCGCCCAAGCCGGTGCTCAGTCCATGCTGTCGTAGATAACGGCAGAATCCAACCAGATTTGCGCTTAATTCACGACGCAGCGCAAGGTCATCAAACAAACCATCGTAAGTTTGAGTTTCAAGTACTGAAGCGGATTCGTTCACTCTGGAGGATGACATTAAGCTCTATTGCGCTACAAATGTTGAGTCAATTTATGCTGTACAGATTCCCACAGATATACCCGGCAATCAAGCTGATTCCAGCTTCACTTTGATAAATCAAGCGTTGAAATAGCTACCTCAAAAACAAATCAATTTGTGAGTTGAGAGTAGAGTGTGCTATTATTCCAATTCCTCTCTGCCCTCAGAAAGGAGTTTCCCAATCATCATAATTCAGGTTTTATTGACATCCTCTCCTTCTGCTAATTCATCCAAACAAAAGCCGGGTATAAATCGCATGATAGCTGGTCCTGTAGGGCCATCACTGATTCGGCTGGCAATTCCAATGATCTTTGGACTTGTTTCTATTCTGCTCATAAATTTAGTGGACACTTTTTACATCAGCCTGATCGGGGTAAAGGAACTGGTAGCCATCAGTTTTACTTTTCCAGTTACATTTACCTTGATGAGTTTTTCTTTTGGTATTGGAATTGGAGCTGCTGCAGTCATTTCAAGGGCCATTGGAGAGGGAGATCATCACCGGGTACAACGCCTCACTACAGACAGTCTGCTATTGGTAGCTTTGATTATTCTGGTAGTAGCCGGATTGAGTTATCTTAACCTTGACGCAATTTTTAGGTTGATGGGTGCTTCTGATGAATCATTCCCGCTGATTGAGGAATACATGATCCCATGGTTGATGGGCGTCGTTTTTGTGGTGATCCCGATAGTTGGAAACAGTGCGATCCGTGCTACCGGAGACACCAAAACACCAAGCATCATTATGGTAATTGCTGCAGTAGTGAATGCTGTGCTGGATCCGATTTTGATTTTTGGCTATGGTCCATTCCCGGAAATGGGAATTCGGGGAGCAGCAATTGCAACAGTTATTTCTTATATCAGCATCATGATTGCCGGTTTATGGGTACTTGGAAAGCGTGAGCGGATGTTGACTGCAAACTGGCCCGGTATTGCTGAAATCCTGCTTTCCTGGAAAGCGCTGCTTTACATAGGTATTCCAGCGATGTTGACGCAACTTCTTTTTCCTGTCTCTAATGCGGTCTTAACACGCATTGCGGCAGAACTTGGTGAAGCGACAGTCGCGGCTTTTGGAGTTGGAACACGAATAGAATCTATAGCAATGATCGGATCAATGGCTCTTTCATCGGTGATCATTCCATTTATTGGTCAAAATTATGGTGCTAATAATTTCGACAGAATTAAAACAGCAAGCCGGTTTATCCTTTGCTTTGCAATGATTTGGGGTGGTACATCGTGGGCATTTCTGGCGCTGTTTTCCGGAGGTATCGCATGGGCTTTTACAGACGATTTGGAAATTCAAAATTTGATAAAGCAATTTTTCTGGATCGTACCTTTTGGTTTTGGGTTTCACGGCATCTCACAATTGATCAGCGCATCTTGTAACGCACTTCACAGGCCTTTTCATTCAACCAGCATCAATATCATGCGGCTTTTTCTTTTTCTCATTCCTCTTGTTTATCTGGGATCACAAATCTGGGGTACAACGGGGTTTTTTTTCGGCATCGCCCTGGGAAATCTGGCCACAGGCGGAATCGCCTGGTTTTGGTTCCGGAGTTCGATTTTGCCTGGTGCTCTAGAGCGGGGTATTTAAAATGTAATCACCATTAGTTGGAGCTTTATTCAACTGCTAAATCCAGTTGAGTTCCGGCAATGAGGAAAAATGTTTTTCTTAAAATTCCGCCGACTTTCAAATAATATGCACCCGCCGGAAGATGCATGACGATTCGGTTGTCCTGATCGCTATGGTAAGTTTTCCATGGACTACTTTCTTTGCGCAAACGAAATGCGGTCATGCCTTCATTTTTCCAGGTCTGTGCTTTTTCAAGATTTATTTTAAGCATTCCAGTCGGAATTTCCTCTGCTCGTTCCTGTGTTGCCATCGCCATACGTGAAGACGTATGAGGAGTGCCGGAATCAATAACCCGTTTAATTTCCGCAAACATCCTGTTTTGGAATTCAACCTCCCCTAATCCTATAAAATCGCGCAAGTCAAGCATGCGTGCTGTTGAAGTAATCTTTGTTAAAAACTCATCGGGATAACGTAAGTTGCGTGAAATTTCCCCTAAACTGACGGGTTCTGATTTTCCTTCGCAATTTGTTAATTTGATTTGCTGTTTATTGCCGCGGCGTTCAAAGGATTGATCAAAAACATCAATGCGTAAATTATCAAAAATATTTCTAATTTCCAGAATGGAAAGATAGTCATAACGCTCAGTATCAAGTTCCGCGAAATTTCCTGCTCTCACCAGCAAATGCATATTTGTAAAATCCCGTTTCAGGATAGAGGACTTGAGCAGTGCGTGATAAGCAGCCAGATCATTGGGAATAATGCTTAAAATTTGCAGAGCCAGTTTTTCCAATTCTGCGATATGCAGGCAGGTGTTTTTACTTTTAAGCAGTTGATTGAGACGTTTCTGCTGTTGAAGATAATCCGCAGACAATTTGTCGGTTTCAGGTACAGCATAAGCAAGTAACTCTTCCGCGGTCATCGGCCGTTTTTCTTTTTCACTCAAATCAGCTAAATCGATCACAGAATTTTCAGCATCATTCAGAGCTGAGTCAGCTGCTTGCGCCTCAGCTGAATTGGCAGCATCTCCGGATGGCGAGTCTCCTGCAGTTTCTTGTAATTCCGAAATATCAGTTGGAAATTTGAGGATAAAAATGTCTTTTGTGAGGTTGCTTAAAGCAATTAATTTTCCATCCGGACTCAGTGCTGCTGCAACAAGAGGAGTACTGTCACCATGCAGGATACGCAGCATTTTTCCGCTTTTTACTTCCCAGAGACGCACCGTTTTATCTTTTGAAATTGAAATTAATGCTTTGCCGTCCTTGGAAAACAGCACTTGATTTACGATGAATCCGTGTCCTTCCAGTTTCCGCAAAGGAGTCTTTGAAATTTCAGGTTTCAGTTTCCACAGGAAAATTTGATTGTCCTGAGCACCACTTGCCAACATTTTCCCATCCGGACTAAAAGCCACAGTTGTAACTGCTTTCCTGTGGCCTTTTAATTTTATGATGGGTTCTCCCAGAGGGTATTTCCAGAGAATTATTGAAAGGTCACTGCCCGCTGTGGCAAAGCTCTTACCATCAGTAGAAAAAGCCGTAGTCAATATCTGCGAGGCATGACCACGCCGTGAGTGCAGTAACTTTCCTGAATCCAAATTCCAGAGTGCCCACTGTTTGTCGGAACCAGCGGTAAGCAGAACCGGATCCTGAGGATGAAAACTGAGGGCATTGACTTTTCCTTTATGAAATTTCAGCTCACGGATACGACTGCCGTCTTTTGCATTCCAAATTATCACCGAACTGCTCGTTCCGGCTGTGGCAAAATCTTGACTGCCGGGAACAAAACGAACGTCCTGCACCCTGTGAGTGCCCATCTCAAATTTTTCCGGAACTTCTTTGCTTTCCAGTTTCCAGATACGTACACTTTTATCCGCAGCAGAGCTAATCAACCGTTTGCTGTCTGCAGAAAATTCCAGCGATTCGACTGTTCGCTCATGTCCGCTCAGTGTTTGCAGATGTAGGGATGCGCCATATTCCCAAATATGCACACTGCCGTTTTCAAGCGCGGAAATAATACGCTGGCCATTGTTATCAAATGCTACATTAGTAAGTGCAGAATCGAACTTGTTGATATTGTGCAACTGTTCACCTTTTTCCAGGCTCCATATTTCAAAATTTCCGCCTGCCGTACCAACCGCAATTTCTTGCAGCTTTGGATGGATTTTCAGGTCTGTAACAGCATCTTCAAATTCTATGACTGAACGTTGTTTTTTATTTTTCCAATCCCAGATTATCAATTTTCCGTCCTGGGAGCCTGAAACAAAAACATCGCCACGAGTATTAAATTCTCCTGCAGCAACCGAATTTTTATGCGCGGGCAAAGTAGAAATCAATTTCAATTCAGGAACGCTTCGGAACTGCAAACTCCCATCCTCACCTCCCACTGCAAGGATATTTTCCTGTGGATGGAAAGCTAAACTTTTTATGCTGCCTTTGCTGATCAGTTTTGCGGATTTCAGCATTTCCTGTCCCTGCATTTTCCACAAAATAACTGTTCCGTCCTGACTTCCGGAAGCCAGAATTTCTCCGCCGATGTTCAAAGCAAGTGTGGAAACCGTACCGAGGTGACCACGCAGAACTCCCAGTGCTGTGGCCTGTTGAGTGTCCCAAATTCTAACCGTTTCATCCTGACCTCCGGTGATCGCTAATTTTCCGCCAGGATGAAGAACCAGAGAAATCGCCTTTTGTTCCTGACTTGAAACCACGCGCTGTCTTTTACCGTTCTGAGTCCTGTATATTTCCAGAGAAGAATTTCCAGACAAGACCACCACACGCTGATTATCCGCAGAGATAAAAGCTCCCTGAACCGGCTTCTTACCCAGCTTCATGCTTTGTGAGAGCAAATAAATACTTTTGTGCTTTCCTGCTACAACCTCCTGCGCCAAACTTGCAGAAGACCAGCAGAAGCAGGCAAAAAACAATAGAAATGTTACCCAGCTGTTCCGTGCAGATTTAGTGAAACTAACAAAAAGTATTTTCACAAATTTTACGTACTGCATAGTGGTTTCGTAATTAATCATTTCTTTATCGTGCAAATAAGAACAGTTTATGGTACAAAATACGTTCGGCGGTTAGTCCTTAACGGTTAATTTCTGAGAGAGTTTTAGAAAATATGGTTGACGGTTTAAGGCAGAAGTCTGTGCGTGTTCAACACATAAAATCAATAATCACGTCATTCTTCGTGTCGTAATATAATGAGCAAACAAAATCCTGAGCAAAAAGAAAAGTCTAAGCGAGAAGAGCATACAGACGACGTACCGATGCCTCTGACTTCTCATTTAGGTGAACTGCGTAAGCGTCTCGTTCATACGTTGATCGTCATAATTGCTGTTTTCGTGGCTGCAACTCTCATCGAGATGGAACTGGATCAACCGATACTTTCTGCTTTCCGTGCCCCGCTGGACGCACGTAATATCCCACTGGTCTTTCTGGAGTTGACAGAACCGTTTTTCACTTATTTGCGGATAGGCCTTTATGCCGCGCTTTTTTTATCATTTCCGTATTTACTGGGTCAAATCTGGTTGTTTGTCCGGCCCGCACTTTTTTCAAAAGAACGTAATGCGATCTGGCCTTTCATTTTGTTTTCATATCCGCTTTTTGTCGGCGGAGGCCTTTTCGGCTATTTTGTTGTGATACCGTATGGTTATGATTTCTTTTTAGGTTTTGAAAATAAATTCACTCTGCCCTCCCTGAGCATGGCGAGTTATTTGTCGCTCACTATCCATCTTTTATTTGCTTTCGGACTGATCTTTGAATTACCGACAGTCTCTTTCATTCTGACTAGACTCGGCATCATCAATGCGGCCTGGCTGCGTGAAAATCGAAAATATTCTCTGGTAGTAATTTTTATTGCAGCAGCGGTATTGACACCTCCTGATGTTTTCACACAAACTCTCATGGCCGGACCTCTCATTATCCTATACGAAATAAGCATCCTTGTCTCAAAGATGGCCGAACGTAAAAAAGAAGAAGCTGCGTCGGAAACGGCAAATGTTAAGGATGCAAAATCTAAATCATAAAACTGCCTGATTTAAAGAGCAAGGCAAGGCCTATCAAACACCAAAGGGTAGAAAGTCGCAAGTGAGAAGCACAAAATTTTCAGTATCTTGCTGCTTCATTTCGGCAGCAGACCAGCGAGTTCATCCAGTGAATTAACCTGAATATCCGCCAGTTCGGGCCAGGCAAATTCTCCGCTTGGATCAACATGAACCGTTGCTGTTTCCGCGGCACGTCCAACTTGCAGATCATAAAGAAAATCTCCCACCATCAGCGCGTCGTTTGAAGTGACCTTCCACTGTTTCAGCATTTTGTGTATACCTTTCGGGGACGGTTTTGGTTCTTCGCACCAGCGTCCGATAACAAATTCTTCACCGAAGTACTGTGCTAAACCGAGAGCTTCAAGCGTAAACCAGGCATTTTCTCTTGTATTCAAAGTGAGGATACCCAGACTGTAATCTCCTCGCCGCAGGGTTTCCAGCAAAGTTTTAACTCCCCTCGCCGGACTCGCGTTGCGTGCAAGTTTTTCTTCTATCGAGTGCAACTTGTTCTGTAATAGTACTGATTCTTTTTCTGGAAGAGACTTAATGGTTTTGATAATTGGCAGTCCTGCTGGAATTCCGAGCTCTTTTCGGATAGCATCAAAATCATGAACTGCCACAGTAAGTGTACCATCAAGATCAAAAATCCAGTGCTTGCGCTTCAAAAGTGAAGAATTAACTGGCATAAAGAATGACTCGGAAATGAAATAAGAAAAGGCTAAAGTGTTGCATTCTACGGACATCACCACTGGGAGAACAAGTCAAAAGTTATCCTGACCTTCAGAGCACTATTCAATTCCCGACATCAAATTCTGTTGAAGCGTCTGCAAACGCTCTCTTGAGATTATCATTCCCGTAGAAGCTAGAACCCAGAAATGAATGACTATCATAATATACTGACATTATTGACTGCTGAATGTCATCTCGATCGAAGGGAGAAACCTGATAAAGTGTTCGTATGTTATGGAAGGATGCTGTTGACATGTTGGGTAAATGTATTTTCCATAAAGTGCTTGACATGTTAGTTATATAATAGGCTTACTAGCCTGTGGAATGGGTGTTCTATAAAATAAGATGTTTTTAGCCTTTGACATGTCAGACCTAAAAATAAATGCCTGAGTGTTTGAGATGTCAGTTCAATTTTTTTTAGAAAGTACTTGACATGTCAAAGTCTTAACATTAGACTCCTATTCCGAAGCAATCATAAATAGTTAGCTTTTAGCATGCAGGCCCCATTTGCGATTAAGCAGATGAGTATATATGCTGGGGAAGGCTTCTTCTGCGCCTAGAATATTGGGTGTTGCAAGAGCAATTCAACATAAAACTAATTAGTAATAATAATTTAACCGAGGATGTAAGATGAAAAGCAAAAAAATAACCCGTCGTGGAGTAATAAAGTCTGGTGTTGCTACTACTGTCGCTGTGGCGGCACCAACAATTTGGGTTCCAACAATTGCTGCATCGCAATCAGTGAACGTTTGGACCTACGCTAATTTTATTCCTAAAGATTTCAAGAAAGAGTTCGAAAAGGAAACTGGCATAAAAATCCGTGAACGGCTTGTTGATGACCAAGGTAAAGAATTTAATCTGTTAGCAGCAGAAAAAAACAATCCTACTGCAGATATTTGTACTGTTGCAGGGCATCGTTTCAGCCAGTTCATTGATTCTGAATTAATTGCACCTCTGGATACGAGTAGACTGAAAAACTGGTCTACAGTCAATAAAATATACTCTGAATCAGATTGGTCTGTTGTAAATGGCAAAAAATGGGGTGTGCCCATACTCTCTGGTGCTGAAGTAATGGGTTATAATAGTGACATTGTTAGCAAAGAAGAAGCAAGAAGCTGGGACGTGATGTTCGGTGAAAAGTACAAAGGGCAAACTGCGTTAATTCTTCAGGACATGATGTCAATTGTTATGCTTTATCTTGGTTATGACGGAAACATGGTTGCCTATCTAAATGATCCCGCTAAAGCTAAATCTATTGTTAATGAAGCAAGAGATTTTTTGATTAAGCATAAAGATAAAGTCCGTAAATACTATGATTCTGGTGCAGAAATTCAACAGATGCTCATCAATCAGGACGTTGTAGTGTGTCATGCATGGTCAGGTTCCATTTCCAAATTAATAATGGATGGGTTCCCTGCAGAAATGACCATCCCGAAGGAAGGAAGCTATGGCTTCATATATTGTTACAATATAGCTAACAATGGACCAAATACAGATAATGCATACAAATTTTTGGATGCGCTTCTGGCTCGACCAGAAATCGGTGCCAATATGACCAAAGCTTCCGGTTATATATCAACTTTCAAAGGTTCATCTAAATATCTTACAGATCTAGAAAGGCGTACATCGTCATTTACTGAAGAAGAATTAGCGGGTCTCCAATTTTTCCGTGCAGAGGCAAACAAGATGAAATACAGTCTAGTTGATCCTGCGGTTGAGGTAATCAAAGCTGCGTAAACAACTCAAATTAGTGTGGAGGCTTCTGCAAAGTAGCCTCCATAAATGCTCTTCCTTACTTATTTATCATTTCTCTGTGAATGCCTATCAACAACTCTCGAATTAGTGCCAGTGATAGTAGAGGGTTTTGGAGCTGGCTATCATCAAACCAAAGTTACCATTCGGTTTCTCTGTTCCTAATTGGAACTCATAGAAAACGGTTTATATTTTTGGCCGCCGTACCTATCCTATGGGCATTAGTTGCCAATTTTGCTCCCCTCCTCAAAATGTTAGAAATTAGTTTTTACGAAGCTTATCCACTTTCAAAGGGAAGAGAAATTGTCTATACCTTAGACAACTGGGTAGAGTTTTTTCTCTTAAATGTTTATACCATTCCTTTTCTTCGGTCTATCGTTTTCTCAATTATACTGACAATTTCAACATTAATACTTACATACCCAATTGCTTATTTTCTCGCACAGCACCTTCCAAAATCTAAACAATTGCTTTATTTACTAATTTTGTTGATACCTTTTTGGGTTGGAGAAATTATTCGCACTTATGCAATTATGATACTGCTTGGAAATAGAGGTCTGATTAATCTAATTTTACAATTTTTTGGGTTAATAGAGAAACCCATACCCTTCATGTATACTTATTTTTCCTTGGGAATTGGCATTGTCTATTTAACTTCACTCTATATGCTATTACCGCTTTACTCAATCCTAGAGCAAATTCCAAAAAACCTCTTAGAGGCTTCAGCTGATTTAGGAGCAGGACCCTGGACACGCTTTTGGCGGGTGACTCTTCCACTTTCAAAAGATGGAATTGCTTCAGGCTGCACACTGGTTTTTCTTATTTCAATGGGATTTTATGCTGCTCCTGTAATGCTGGGTGGCCCAAGCAGTACCATGTTTTCCGAAACCATTGCGGGTCACTTCAATGTCGCAGCTGACCGATGGCCTGTAGGTGCGGCATTTTCGAGTATAATGCTGATTTCAACTTTAGTGATAGCCGCAACCTTTCTTAAGATCATGGGCCGTGGTGGGAAAGGTATTATTCGATGACGAGAAACACCCGCATTTTAATGTCAATTCTGTATTGGGCATTTGTCATATACCTGTTTGTTCCCTTGATAATGATGGTATTAATGGGCTTCAAGGATTCTAATTTTATAGGTTTCCCAATACGATCATGGACTCTACATTGGTATACAATTGTTGTTCAAGATATGGAGGTACTTTCTATCTTTGGATATTCAATGATAATTGCGTTATCTTCAACAGTAATTGCTTTGATGATAGGAACATGGGCTGCTATTTTGCTGGGACCTACAAAATTTAGAGGTAAGATGATCGTCTTCGCCTTAGTATGTTTACCAGCAGTAATACCAGGAATTATTTCTGCTATTGCTCTACGGATATTTGCTGAAACAATTAACTTAAGCCCTGGTACGCTTGCAATAATTATTGGACATACAATTCATAATGTTCCCTTTGTTGTGCTGGTGGTCATCGCAAGGCTAAATACTCAACCAATTAGTCATATCGATGCCGCAAAAGACTTGGGTGCGGATAATTTAATTGCCTTTTTCAGGGTAACATTACCCTATTTAAAACCAGCACTAATTGGGGCTGGTATCTTTTGCATGCTCATTAGTTTTGATGATTTTGTGCGTTCGTTTTTCCTTGGAGGTTATGAACCAACTCTACCTGTCTATATTTTTTCACAGTTAAGAACTGGAATGTCTCCAGTGATTAATGCTATTTCTGCGGTGGCTCTACTAATAACCGTTATTTTTGGTCTGATGGCAGAACGAATCATAAGGCAAAATTGAAAAAATAAATCCTAAAATGAAAAACTCAAGTGTAAGATTTGTAAATATTTCAAAACATTTTGGATCTACTGTTGCCCTAGATAATCTTGATCTAAACGTTGAACCTGGAGAATTCTGCACACTTCTTGGCCCTTCGGGTTGTGGAAAATCCACAACACTCCGAATTTTAGGAGGATTTGAATCACCAACTAAGGGACAAGTTTTTCTGGACGATGAAAATGTAACAAACACACCGCCAAATCAGCGCAATGTGAATATGGTTTTTCAAGATTATGCACTATTTCCTCACATGACTGCAGGAAATAACATTGCATTTGGATTAGAGTTGAAGGGAAAAAGTAAAACAGAAACGGCTGAGCGTGTTGAAGAATTGCTAAAATTTTTGGAACTTGAAGGATTTAAAGATAGAAAGCCTGATGAACTTTCCGGAGGACAGCGTCAGCGGGTTGCATTAGCCCGATCACTTGCTCCTGACCCTAAGGTATTGCTTCTAGATGAGCCACTTGGAGCACTTGATGCCAAACTGAGAAAGCAGGTTCAAATTGAATTGAAGGACATCCAAAAACAAACTGGAAAAACTTTTGTTTTTGTAACTCATGATCAGGAAGAAGCACTTACAATATCTGATCGTATTGTGGTAATGAAAGAAGGTAGATTAGAACAAAGTGGGACTCCTAAAGAATTATATTCCCAGCCTGAAAGTTGTTTTGTTGCTGAATTTATTGGTGAAACAAACATGCTCTCTTGTGATATAACAGGTGCAGAGAACCAACAGGTTTTTTTTGAATGGCATGGTCACAATTTATCTGGCAAGTGCTGGTCAGGAAACCCGGAAATCGGACAAAAAGCGATTGTTGCAATAAGGCCGGAAAATATTGACTGTAGTGCAACAAAACCCAGAGGGGAAAAAAGCGTTGAGGCTCGTGTAATTCAACGTATTTTCAAGGGTAGTTACACAACATTTAAACTTGCTGTTGGTAATGATCATATTGTTGAACTAAAGGTATCCATGGACGGGCGTCACGCAGACTCAATCGTTGATGATAAATTGTGGTTTACACTTGAATCTTCATTCTTATCAGTGTTGCTACGTTAATACCAGCTACTAGTATTTTTGAGTTGATAAAAAAGAGTAAACGCTGATTAAAATTTTTGTTACAATGTAAATTAATATTTAATTTTTCATGGAAAATTATAACGTAAATTCAGTAAGTAAAGGAATGGAGAACAAAAAGGGAGACAAGATCTCCAAACATAACCTTAACGAACTTGCCTATAATCTGATCAAAGGTGACATTATTTCGTGTGTATTGCTTCCTGGGATGGCAATCTCCGAAGGGCTACTTATCACACGTTATGGGTTGAGTAAATCACCGACTCGAAGTGCGTTAACAAGGTTGAAACAGGAAGGTTTAATTACATCTCGCGGCCAACAGGGATCTGTGGTTTCAAGGATAATGCTTAGTGATGTTCAAGAAATTTTTCAATTGCGCCTACTAATTGATGTAACAGTAGCAAAGCTTGCAGCAGGTAATGTCAATGTCTCTAAAATACGAGCTTTGAATAAAGATTTACACACAAAATCCAAGACTGGTAAGAGAAACAACATGTCAGACTTTTTGAGGGCCAACCACAGGTTTCATCGGTATGTTGCAGAGTCTTCGGGAAACCAGAGATTAGCTGTTTTGGCAAGTAATTTGATGGAACAACATGAGCGAATAGTACATTTAGGACTTGCAAAGCAGAATCGCAGGCAGGATTTTCTACACTATCATGATGAGTTTGTTGAAGCGTTGATAAACGGAGATGGTGAGCGCGCAGGCCAAATAGTCGAAACTTCATTGCGAAAAGGTCAGGAAAAAGTCATGAAGGCACTTATGATGGGCTCTACTGATCTGATTTCTGTGGTGGTGAAAAATCTAAGTCTTCAATAGGTTCAACTTACCCGAATCACTTTACAGATTAGTTGTCACCATTCGGGCCTGATTCTTTGCGGTTTCTATCTAACCAGACTTGTTTTGGATAATTAATATATCCAGCAACAAGGTGACGGACATCAATACAAAAGTCTATTTCCGGGCTAGGTGCAAGATCCCAAAACCACTGCTTGTAACCCGGCGGCAAATCAATACCCCACAAAGATGATTCCCTCTTGACCAACTCTTTTCCTCTATACTGAAGACGTTCTAAGTCAGCTATAAGTGCCACAACACCAGAAAAAGAACTAATCCAGTCAAGATGGTTTTCCAACAGTGTTCGCGAAAAAGTTTCCAGTTGCTCATCTTTCACTGACCGAGACATACGTGAAAAGTATCTAATTGGTAGCACTGGAAGTTGTGATAAAATATTAACTGAAACCACTAAGTCGAATTGTTCACCAAGAAAATAATCCAGCTGTGGTTGCTGAATCGAAGTTAGGTCTTCGTTTCGCTGTAAATTGAAAATTCGGTCGGCCACACCACTAACATCCAGCGACTCCATTTTAATATTTGGATAGAGACTGGCCTGCACATGCACCTCCCAAAGGTGCACAATATCAACAAGAACAACATTGTCAAACAACTTACACAAATCCTTCAAAGGAATGTCAAAAAGTAAGCCTGACCCAACTATAAGTGCCTTCCGTTTTTGATTGCAATTTCCAGCAGCTTCAAAAATTAATGCCTTAGAACATTCGATATGAGGACTCCAGGCAGTTTTACAACGATTCCGTCGAGCTCTAAGAGCCTTCATTTCCCTTATGTATCCCATTTTTTTCAAATAGTTTGGGAAAGGAAACAAAAGATATTTAACCCAGTCCAGAAACTGATAGACTGACATTTTTTATACTTTTTCTTTTAACAAATTATGCTTTTTCTTTTAACATGAGGGAGTGTTGTAAATTGTTCATTCACACTCGGCTACTGCTGCCGTATCAAAGCAGACTCACTTTTTAAGATCAGTACATCCACACATTTAACACATTCCAATTTTTTCCTAAGAATCTTCTGCACTTCCCGTATGCTAAATTCACTATTCACAAACAATCTTGGTGTAGTTCGCGATTGTATCTAAAACATGTCCCGGCACGTTAGAACCAATAGTACAACCTGGACTCAAGATAAAGTTTTTGTTTTCATTTACGGAAATTGCAGAATTGATGTCGCTTTGAATTTCATCAATACTTTGTTCAATTACACTGGATTGATCAATTCCCCCCATAAGGCATTTGTCTGAAATTCCGCGAACTTCAGACATAGTCGGGCATGTGGAATCCTTATCAGCCCAACTTAGAACTTCATGAGGATAAGATTTGATGCGATTCAAATCAAGGTGACTTTTGCAGGCATGAAGCATGCGAATCATCCCTTTCATTTCTTCAAGAATCGCTATGTCATAAGGACGCAAGAGCTCCTCAAATGCTACTTGTGTAAAACCTTGAGAACAAGCTTCGGTTGCAGCTGCTCTTGTAGAATAAAATACTCCGTCCACACCATTTTTTTTCAGTTCACGAACATAATCTATTACAGTTTCAGTTGCAGCTTCAATCATTGGCCTTGCCTTCGTAGAGTTGTCAAGAATAAGCTGTATCGTAGAAAAACCGGACGGTCGCAAAATCTGTTGAATTGGATCAAATGTTGTATCTATCACAGGCCAATTGTCCCCTAATTCCTTTCGCATTCCTTTTAACAAACTTATTTGCTCAGAATATGTCGGGTGTGACATGGATGCTTTCTTAATTTTCGCAAAATCTTCAATCGTACGTATTCCTGTTGTTTCCTCAGGTAAAGGGAATCGATAGTCGCTAACTGCTTTGGCTAAGTCCCAGTTATAATGTTTAATAAATTGGCAATGACGCCTTGCTGACTCCGCACCAGAAAGGTAAGGAGTAACAAAATGCATCCATACTGTGACAGGGACACGATCCACGTTTCCACCTTCAACAGCACCAAAAAACCGCTCACGTCTATTCATATGTAACCTCATTAATTAAAATACTGTAATGAGCCGTCAACTATTTTACGGTATTCACCGTGTAGTTAACGACCAAGATTATCAACTAACTTCTTGACTTATGTACATAAATAAAGTGTTAGGGACTTTTTCAATTTTTCGTAGTTCTATGGGCATTAACGTCTTGTTGCAATCGAGACCATTCAATTGATTGCGCAAGCGCAGTCTCAGGATTGAAAATATCCTCAGCATCAGGCGCATAGTACTTGTGACGATAACCATTGGCACCTACTGGTTCATACTGCCCTAAAATTTCTTCTCGACGGTTAGCAAGATCACTTACTGCGGCAATTAATTTCTTGAGGTCTTCAATTGTTGTATAAAGACCAAAACTCGCTCGAGCCATTCCACGCTTTCGTTCTATAAGAACTTCCACATTAGGATCATCAGGATCTAAATCAACTTCCCATAGTTCTTTTTTTAATAATTCTCTCACATAGGGGTGCGCACAGAAACAACCATTCCGCAGTTGAATATTGTAATAATCATTAAGTGCGGCAGCTGTCAATCCGTGGTCAAATCCCTTGATATTGAAGGAAATCGTACCGGTTCGGGGAATCTCGGCAGGGTTTGGACCATATACAGTAACCCCATCTATAAGTGTAAGGTTATTCCAGGTATAATCGATCAAACCAATTTCCTTCTCACGGATTGTATCCATTCCAACCCGAACCAACAAATCAAGTACAGCACCGAGTGTAATCGCACCAACAATATTTGGTGTGCCAGCCTCTTCTCGGTCAGGTAGATTGTTTGTAGGTACATATTCTGCCAAACTAACATCGTCAACCATGCCCCCACCGAGTTCAGAGGGACTGATAGCGTTCAATAGATTCTTTTTGGCAATTACAACACCAGGTGAACCCGGAGCATAAATCTTATGTCCGGAAAATACAAGAACATCTAAATCGGCATCATCCATACACACAGGTGCATGTGCAATCATTTGTGACGCATCGACTATCGTATAAGCACCAACAGAGTGAACTAGTTTTGCTACTTCCTCCAAGGGAGTAATAGTACCTGTTACATTACTGGCACCTGTAACGGCAACGTAATTAATTTTCTCGCCATACTTTTGAATCCTTTCTTGTAAGCAATCCATACTAAAGCCGCCGTATGACTCAAACTCACCCATACATGGAATATGAATTACTTGAGAACTGTGTTCGCGATGAGGTAAATCATTGGAATGGTGTTCCATTTCTGAAACTAGTACCAAATTACGTTCAGGGCGAATTTTTGAAAGACTTGTTGCCATACGGTTAAAGCCAGCAGTGGCACCGTTTCCAGCAAAGAAAGCACAATACTTTTCTTCACTGGCGCCGACAAATTCAAGCACACGCTTGTGTGCCCATTCAAAAGCCTGGGATGCACCTTTTGCAGAATAGTGTAAATCCGAATGCGTACTGGCGTAATGATTCAGGAATTGATGAGCAACTTGAAAAGCGGGTTTCATCATTAGTGTTGAAGCAGCTGAATCTAGATATATACGAGATCCACGGTTGCCGTCTACTGTCGGATAGTCTGTATCAGTTCCGATGAAACTGGATTGCAAGGTAGAAAGTAGTTCGTGTTTTTCCATATTTTGTTTCAGCTTAACATAAATTCATGTTAACAATTAGCATGATAAGATACAAAATCAGTAATTATCCCTATCCTGTGTTATTTATTTCCGTAGGTTAAATGAAAAATTATTTATTGTAAATTAAAAACAATACCATTTCCCGTGGTTGTGCAACAAGAACCTTAAAAATATATTTTCATTATTGACATTTTAATTGACATGTCATTAGAATAGGCTTTGAAAATCTTAATGTCAAGTATGATAATCTACTTATTTTTGCTGTATTTAGTCTATTAGGCTTCTGGCTCATCGTCCCTCTGCTTCATTTATAAAATGATCAATAATATTACGCTATTCAGTGTATGGAATAAGTTTAGTTATACGGAATAATAATGAAAGTAGGAATTATTGGCACGGGAGCTATAGGACTTGGCAGTGTAGCTTTGCTACTCAGTTTTAATCACAAGCCTATTTTATGGTCTCCTTCGGGAAAGGGAACTCATCCCTTTGAGAAAAACAAACAA
>Ga0207990_1000187_pt1 | contig 36577 bp, 37 predicted proteins | sample ETNtaG_8_FD_185780 | JGI IMG/M metagenome (GOLD analysis project Ga0207990, IMG submission 185780) | Marine microbial and viral communities from oxygen minimum zone, Eastern Pacific Ocean - ETNP201406SV75 (SPAdes) (version 2) | ecosystem: Environmental > Aquatic > Marine > Oceanic ...
ATACTGGGTGAAGTTATATTTTCTGTGTACTCTACTGCAACAGAACCGAGGGTTGCAAATTGAACTAGGGTTTTAGGTTTTGAGTCGATATTGGCGCCAAGATCTAGCATATGAGTGTGGCCATTTGTGGTTGGCATACGGCCCATTATTGCTGGCCTATCAACCCCATCAATGGTCTTAAGAACAAAACGAGAAATAGCCATAAGCGCACCAGTATTGCCAGCACTTATGCAGGCTTCAGCCTTTCCATCTTTTACTAAATTAATGGCTATGCGCATTGATGAGTCTTTCTTATTTCTCAAAGCTAATGCGGGTGATTCATGCATAGAAACAACCTCGCTAGCATGAACAATACTGACTCTTTGTTGTAGCTCGGAGCTAAAGTTAAGGCTCTTAAGTTTAGACTTAATTAATGTCTCGTCACCCACAAAAATAACATGCAAGTCTTTATAAAAAGCTAGAGATTGAATACCAGCATCAACCGTAACAGGTATACCTCTGTCTCCCCCCGAGGCATCAATAGATACCCTTATTGTCATATATCTTAGGCTTCTGCTTCTTGAGCTTCTTCTGGCTCTGTATTTACTACTTTTTTACCACGATAGTATCCATCAGCTGTTACATGATGACGTAAGTGAACCTCACCAGTTTCCTGATCTTCTGAGAGTGCGGGGTTAGTTAGAGCGTTGTGAGATCTTCTCATTCCTCTTTTTGAAGGTGTTTTTCTACTTTTTTGTACTGCCATTTATTTACTCCTGTTCGTTTGTTTTGTATGCTTCAATATCGCAAAAGGGCTCTCTTGCTTTTGCTCTTTAAGTGGTTGAATATCCATATACGTCGAACACTCATGACTATGCATGGGTATCATTGGGATGGATATCAATACTTCGTCCGTTATAAATTCAATTGTTGAAAATTCATCATTTTTATTAAGAACCGTCTCATATACAGAGTCTAGTTCATTGCCTTGTTCCTCATTTTGCAAAAAAGCGAGTTTAAAATTTGGTTTCAGACTAATAACAACATCGTCTAAACAGCGTTGACAAGTCAAAGTAACATCCAATTTAATCTCACCAATTATACAAGGAATATTATTATTTTCGAGTTTAAAACTCAACTCAACCTCAACAGAATCATCTAAGTTGCTAGCTATTTTGCTAATTCTAGGAAAGTCTCTCAGTTGGTATTTATGAGAAAAAAATAATCCCTTAGAGGCAAATTTATATAGCTTTATCTGTTTTGGTATTCCTTGTTCCATTAATTAATGCAAAAAAACTTGCTAATTTTACCAATAAATCAAACCATTATGCAAATAACTAGTTATTAAAATTACGCTGTCTGGTAGCTTCAAATAGTGAGATTCCTGTAGCTACAGAAACGTTTAGACTTTCTATGTTGCCGTTCATCGGTATTAGTGCTAACTGGTCACAAGATTGTTTTGTGAGATTCCTTAATCCAGAACCTTCAGAACCCATCACGATAGCACTCGAAGATGTCAAATCGATACTATATATAGACTGTTCGCTATTGCCATCGAGCCCAATCACCCAGATATTCTTATTCTTAAGTAATCTAATTGTTCTAGCTAGGTTAGTCACTTGAAAGATTTTTAATTGATTAAGGGCTCCTGCCGATGTTTTATGAACTAAAGCATTGATTGGTGCCGATCCATCTTTATTAATTATTACACAGTCAACACCAACAGCGTTGGCGCTACGTAGACAGGCTCCTAAATTTCTGGGGTCTTGTATAGAGTCAAGGATTAAAATTAGTACTGAATTGTCTAGCTTATCAATATACTCTTCCAGCTCATTCTGGCTAGGCAGAACTGGAAGTAAAATCTCAGCAACAATACCCTGATGTTTTTGATTATTAGCTAGTTTATCTAACTGTTTTTTTGAGCAGTTTCTGTAACTGATATCTAATCTATCAAGTAGTTTTATTAAAGAGAGTAGCCTTTTGTCGGTCCTATTTTCAAATATATTGACGCTTACAATGCACTCTGGGCTTGATTCGAGCTGCGCCTCGACAGAGTGAAACCCATATATACAGATAGAATTAGGCATTTGAGGTATTACAGCTTCTCTTTAAAGATGGCTATATAGGCATCCCTTCTAAGATCTCTAACCCAGTTGGAGTAATATTTGTCTATGTTACTTTGTTCTAGCTGTTTTTGTATTTTGATTAAATGTGGGTCTATTGAGCGTTCATCTGATATTTTGATAATTCTCCAGTCCTTTCCTGTGCTGAATGGTTCAGAGATTTGGTTATTAGATAGACTCTTTAATGTATCTTTGAAGAGTTGTGGTAATTTATCGAAAATTAACCAGCCTGATAAGCCTCCTGTATTATAGCTTTGGTCTTGAGAGTGAAGTTTTGCGAGATCTGAGAAAGATGCACCCTTATCGATTTTATCAATAAGTCCAGATAAAAATTTTATTAACATTTCATCAGTTGAACTAGGGTTTTCTGTAGTATCTAGCGTGCTAACTACTATTTGTGATAACTTTACCTGTTTTTCAAGTATATTAGGGCTCGGATTTAAAAGCAATTCAATGTCAATTGCATCTTGAGTCGGGCTAGTATCAATATCCTTTAAGGCAAAATCCTTAAGGTTTCGTAGTGCCAACTTCTTTGTTACTTCCTTAACTATTTCATCGTATTGAGGGAGTGATTGCAACTGATCAAAAGTTAAATTATTGTTATTAGCTACATTTTTAAGTGTACTTTCGAGAGAGGCGCTGGTTGGACCAAGACCCATTTCATTTATTTTTTGTATTTGTAATGCTAAATCAACCTCTATGTTTACTAAATCTAGCTTTTCTTCCTTAGTTGATTCAGGCTTAACCTTACTAATAATTGAATTCCAGGTAATGATGTCATCATTAACAATGGCAATAATGCTGTTTGCGAATACATTACTATTCAGTACTAATAATACGAATACTGCAATAGTTCTTAGCCTACAAATCATCGAGGTCAGCTAAATAATTAGGTATGTCGGATTCCAATCGACTTGCTAATGAAGTTGATGTTGATGCAAGACCCTTTAATACTAACTCAAGCGCATTGAATTGGTCACCAGAGCTGTTTTTCCAATGTGCAAAACGAACAGCCCAACAACAAGATTCATAAGCTATTCCTAAGGTTTTTTTATTTGTTATTGAGTCGCTTATAGAGTGGTTGATTCCGCTAAACACATGAACTTGTGGAGTGATAGGATAGGCCCCATAAAGCTCTGCAGATAGAGAGCCGTTATTATCATGGTGGGCAAAAGTTAAGAATTTTCTAGGGTTAATATAATAATTTATAGAGCTGTCTCGTTTACTTATTTGATTTTTTTCAGGATCAAATTGTAATGAATTATTTAAGGTGAAGTTATTAATGTTTAAATCTACTGAGGCAGCAATATTTGAATACTTTCTGCGATCAACAAAGTTTCCAGTACTGTTCATTCCTTGATCTTCCATATGATATGTTTGGGCAGCCTTTAGACTAAGGTATGTGTTGCCTGATTTGTCACTTATAAAGTTTGAATCTAGTCCAACGGTAAAGCTATTGGCGTCACTAATACGATCAAGTCCGGTAAATTTTTGGTTAGAGAAAAGGCCATAGTACGAGTCATCTTTGTCGGCTGAGTCGAAGTTTGGTAGTGAGCTTTGATTTATTTTCGGGGTATAGTGGTAAGCAATCCTTGGGGTAAGTGTTTGTACTGAGTCAGTATTAAATAGTCTAACCTCTCTTTCAAGGAACAATTTTGAGTCAAGCCCAAAACTTGCGATAGTACGACTCTGGTCAGAAGTGTTATCTAATGAGTAATCTGTGTACATTAAATCAAGGCTAGGGGTTAAAGAGTGTGAATTAGTAATAAATGATTTACTAAAATTTGCCTCAGTATGAGTCCTAACTCCTGTTGTTTTAGTGGAATCTTTGTGAGCAAATTTAACACTTGTTAATGATAATTCTATTGAACGGTCCTCTTCTGCACTAATCTCTTTAGATACCGAAAATTCAGGCTGTTTAACGTATGAGTTAGTACCACTAAGCATCTGTTCGGTTTCATTAAGGGCGTTAAATTTAATTTTACGTTCAGGGTCATAATAACTTAAGCCGATATAAGAATTTAGTGCAGATGGTGAAGTGTCAGAGTGCGCTATCTCTTTGAAATAGTTAGCATCGGAAACACGATTAATGCCTATACTAAGTTTTGTTTTAGGGTTAAGTTGAAGGTCTATCATTGAGTCAATTAACCAGCGCCTATTATTGGTAATCTTGTCATTATTTAGGTAATGTGTTTCAATTTCAAAGCGCCCATTATCCAAACCACTATCTGTAGGAAGTAGCTGACGATACTTTCCTTCGACCGCGCTCCCCCTACTTGAGAGCTGATTCAAGGTCAACAGAAAGTCCCGATCTGGGGCTATATTAAAGTAATACGGAATTTGAACTTGGAAGTTAGTGTCATTGTTGACTGATGATTCAGTATAGCTAGAATAGCTCGGGCTTAAAAAGCCTGAACCTCTTCCTTCAAGGACCCAGCTATGGTAAGGCAGGTACATAATTGGCACACCCAAAAACTCGACAGTCGCGTGTAGAGCTGTTCCTCTATTATTAACAGAGTCAAATGTAATTTTGCTTGCCTTCATTCTCCAGTCACTATTACCTAAAGGGCACACAGTATAAGTAGCTGAATCAAAAACCATTTCATTGGTGTTGCCAATAGCGCTGTCAGCACTACCGTTCATGTTGGATTCTGGGTAGTGATACGTAACGTCATCTATGTCTGTATGTATAAGGCCACCTTGTTTTTTGATGATAGCGTTACTACCAAGGAACATAACATTTTGGTCCTGGAACTCAACATTACCTACAGCCTCTGCTGTCTTATTTGATTTGTTAACTGTTATCTCATCAGCGCCCAAGTAATATTTGTCTGATATAAGAGAGACATCCCCAGTAAGGTAATAGTTATCCTTCTCAGTAATCTCACTATGGTCAGCATTTACATTAACATTTTCAGGGTCAAATGATAGCTTTTGTTTTGCAAAAAGCAGGTCTTGATTTTGACAACTAAGGGATAACTCTTGAGCTTTAATTGCGCCAGAAAAAAATACAATTAAAGAAAGAAAAAGAGCGTACTTCATGCTAAATTATAGTGAGCCTAAATTGAAGTATTTTAACATTATATATTGTCTATATAATGCATAATAAATAGTGAATCAGTGCTAAGATTTGTATTTATTCGAATATCTACTAAATAGTTATATAAGTTGTATTAACTTCATCTCTTTTCGGTAAAATAAATCTTGTTTTTAAATATTTATGGAGTCTATAGTGGCTTGGAATGACAATAACAATCAAAATCCTTGGGGAGGAAGCGGTCAAACTCCACCAGAGCTTGACGAAGTAATAAAGGATTTTAAAAATAAATTTGATGGTTTTTTTGGTTCTAAAAAATCTTCAAATTCTGAGAAGCAATTAAATGTATCAAGGGGCGGCATTAAGTATGTATTCATGCTTGCTATATTGGTCTGGCTTCTTTCTGGTATTTATATCATTGATCCGGCGGAAAGGGGTGTAGTTCTGCGCTTTGGTGCTTTCCAAGAAGAGACCGGGCAGGGCCCTCATTGGCACATTCCATTTCCAATTGAAGAGGTTGCTAGGGTCAATGTTGAACAAATCAGAACGGCAGAAATAGGTTATCGTAACGCGATTAGTGGTAATGATAATAGGAGTTTTGGTGGAAATGTTTCTTCTGAATCTTTAATGTTAACAAAAGATGAAAACATGATTGATGCCAAATTTGCAGTTCAATATAAGATTGATATTGTGCAGGATTATTTATTTAATGTTGCTAGCCCTGATTTGACACTACGCCACGTTCTTGAAAGTGCTATCCGTCAGGTTGTAGGTAAAAATACAATGGATTACGTTTTAACCGAGGGCAGAAGTGATATTGCTGACAAAATAAAAGAGAAGTCCCAAGAATTACTAAACCTGTATGAAACCGGGCTAGTAATCACTACTGTTAATATGCAGGATGCTCAACCACCTGAACAAGTTCAGGCCTCCTTTAGCGATGCCGTTAAGGCGCGTGAAGATAAACAGCGACTAATTAACGAAGCCCAAACTTATGCCAATGATATTCTGCCTAAGTCTCGCGGTAAGGCTGCAAGAATGCTAGAAGAGGCTAAGGCCTACAAATCCCAAGTCATATCAAAATCAGAGGGTGAAGCGTCTAGATTTACTCAAATCTTAGAAGAGTATCTAAAAGCCCCCGAGGTAACCAATGAACGCCTCTATAGGGAGACAATGGAGTCAGTTTTTGCAACTACAAGTAAGGTTGTGGTTGACTCTAAAGCTAACAGTATGATGTATCTACCACTCGACAAGCTAATCAATAGTGGAAGGCAAAACACTCAAGTTATTTTTAAAGAGTCTCAACAGCAGTTTAATGATACTGGTAATACTCAAAATCTGTTGCGCTCAAGGGAGATTAGATAATGCAAAAGATAATATTTGTAATAGTCGTAGTTCTATTTTTTTTATTGGGATCCTCTTTGTATACGGTAAGTGAAACCGAAACAGCAATTAAACTTCGTTTAGGTGAAATTGTTAGTGTTGAATACGAACCAGGGCTTAAATTTAAGACGCCATTCGTTAACAATGTGGTCAAATTTGATAACAGGATTCAGACCCTAGATGCGCCTGCTGAAAGGTTCTTAACTGGTGAGAAAAAGAATGTAATTGTAGACTCTTATGTTAAATGGAGAATCATTGATGCAGAAAAATTCTATACATCCACAGGTGGTAATATTGCTAAAGCAAATAACAATCTGACTCAAATCATAAAAACCGGTCTCAAGAGTGAGTTTTCAAAACGTACAATCGTTGATGTTGTGTCTGGTGAACGAAGTGAGATTATGGCAAATATAGCCAGATTAGCAAGAAAAGATGTGTCTGAGTTTGGAATTGAAGTTATCGATGTGAGGATAAAGCGTATAGACTTATCTCAAGAGGTCAGTAACTCTGTTTATCGTCGTATGCAGGCTGAGAGACATCGTGTAGCTAAAGATTTTAGATCTAAGGGTGCAGAGGAGGCGGAGATTATTAGGGCAGCTGCTGACAGAGAGCGTACTATTATTCTTGCTAATGCTTACCGTGATTCTGAAAAAATTAAAGGTGAGGGTGATGCAACTTCGGCAAATAATTATGCTCAAGCTTATAGCAAAAATTCATCATTCTATTCGTTCTATCGTTCTCTTGAGTCATACAAAAAATCGTTCAACCAACAGAATGACATATTAGTCTTAAATCCTGATACAGAGTTTTTCCGTCACTTTAATCCAGCTGTAGAGTAGCTCATATAATGAGCACTTGGCAGCTACCTGAAGGGATAGATGAGCTGACCGGTAAACAGGCATTAGCTTTTGAGTCTATTCGTCGGAAGTTATTAGATTTATATCAAGATAGAGGGTTTGGCCTTGTTATACCTCCTATGGCTGAGTACGCTGATTCATTGCTACTTACTTCTGGATCACTTGATACAAAAACTTTTAAATTTTTAGACTCTGCAAGTGGCAAGATGCTAGGTATTCATGCGGATATAACACCTCAAATAGCCAGAATTGACGCAAAAAAATCGAGTAACAAAATTGAAAAATATTGCTATATTAACGCTATATTGCAAACCAGGGCAGATGACTTTTATGCTTCACGTTCACCAATTCAGGCTGGAGCAGAATTATATGGGTCTGAAGGCATTGAGGCAGACATTGAGGTAATAGAATTAATGTTGGATAGCTTGAAATTACTGTCAATTGAATCAATAGTTCTGAGTATTGGTAATGCCGGCATTTTTAACTCCATTATTGATGAGGAAGAACTGACAACAGGCCAGGCTACACAGCTGCGTCAAATATTTCAAAAACGTTCCACACCTGACTTGAATCTATTTTTGAGTGGTAATAGTGTAATTAATGCCGATAAATTTACCAAACTAATGGGACTAGAGGGGGAATCAAAAATATTAATTGAGGCACTAGCAATATTTGAAGACACTCCGAAAGCAAAGAAGGCTATATTAGATCTAATAGAGATCGACAAAGAGTTGGTTAGTAAGGGTATTGAGGTTGTTTATGATTTAGCTGAATTAAAGTCTTATTACGAGTACCACACCGGGGTAGTTTTTTCAGCGCATAGTTCGAATTTTTCTAAAGCTATAGCCCAGGGTGGCAGGTATCATGGATTGGGTGAGTTATTCGGCAAATACAAGAACAGTAGATCTGCAACAGGCTTTTCGTTTGACTTAAAATTTTTGTCGCAATCAATCTAGAGCATAACATTTAGGAATTAACATGTCAAAGAATGTAGTAATTATAGGTACACAGTGGGGCGACGAGGGTAAAGGCAAAGTTGTTGACCTTATCACCGATAAGGTTAGCAGTGTTGTTCGCTTTCAGGGAGGACACAATGCAGGGCATACTCTAGTAATAAATGGTAAAAAAACAGTTTTACACCTTATACCTTCAGGAATTTTGCGTGACAATGTTGAGTGTTTGATTGGGCATGGAGTAGTATTGTCTATGTCTGCGCTACTTAAAGAGATTAACGACCTTGAAGCTGCTGGTGTTGAGGTATCTTCCCGGCTAAAAATCAGTTCAGGTTGTCCACTTATCTTGCCACACCATATTGCACTAGACAATGCACGTGAGATTAAGCGTGGAAGTGCGGCAATCGGGACTACTGGGAACGGCATTGGCCCAGCGTATGAAGATAAGGTTGCTCGTAGAGGGTTGCGAGCCGGAGATTTGTTAGATCCACAACTTTTTGCAGAAAAACTTAAAGGTGTAATGGAGTATCACAATTTTGTTCTAGAAAAATATTACGGTGTTGATGCAGTTGACTATGGTGAGACATTAGAAGAGGCTCTTTCACAAGCTAAATCAGTCAAAAAAATGATATCTGATGTGACCGAGCAGATTCACCAGCACATTAATAACGATGAGAGTATATTATTCGAAGGTGCACAGGGTGCACTTTTAGATATTGATCAGGGTACTTACCCGTTCGTTACATCTTCAAATACAACCTCAGGTGGAGCAGTGACAGGTTCAGGTGTTGGAGTGACCGACATTGATTATGTATTGGGAATTGTAAAGGCATATACAACCCGAGTGGGTGGAGGACCGTTCCCTACAGAATTGGTCTACGATATCTCTACTAATATTGGCGACGATATAGGTAAAGAGTTAGGCACAGTAGGGTGTGAGTTTGGCGCAACAACAGGCCGTCAAAGACGTTGCGGCTGGCTAGACTTGGTAACACTAAATAGGTCATTTAATATAAATGCCGTTACCGGAATATGTCTGACAAAGCTAGACGTTATGGACAACTTAGATACAGTTAAAATTTGTGTCGCTTACAAAATAGATGGTAAAGAGCAGTCTACGCCACCTTATGATGCAGAGGGCTACGCAAAGGCCGTACCCGTTTATATTGAGATGCCTGGTTGGAAAACTTCAACTATAGGCACTAGTTCATTCGAAAGCTTGCCGACACAAGCGCAAAACTATATTCACAAAATAGAAGAGCTATCTGGTTTGCCAGTAGATATACTATCAACCGGGCCAGACAGAGATGAAACGTTGATATTGAATCACCCATTTGAGTAATCAATTAATGAAATTTGATCCACACAAAGAAAGAGAATCCAATAAATACGGCAGCCCTATCCCTTCAAGGGAATATATATTAAATTTTATAGAAAAAAAACCTAGATCAAAGCACCAGCTTTTTGATTTGTTGGGGGTTGACGATTCACAAAAGAAGCCACTATCACATCGCTTAAAGGCCATGGTCAGGGATCAACAATTGAGTTGCAATAAGAAAGGCGTTTATCGTGTGTTCTCAAATAGGGGATTACTTACAGGCACAATTATTTCTAACCCTAAGGGATTTGGGTTTATTGTTCTCGATAAAGGCGGCAAAGATTTGCGATTATCATCAAGACAAATGCAGTTAGTGTTTCATGGAGACAAAGTAAAGGCCAGACTGTTAAACCAGCGAGGAGATGCTGAAATTGTAAAGGTGGTCGAGAGTGTTAAGACACTGGTAGGGCGTCTACACGTTGAGAAAGACGGGGCTTATGTTGTCGTTGATGATAAGCGTATAAGGCACAACATAAGTATCCCTAAAATACCTAGTAAATATAAAGATGAACAGGTAGTGATAGTTGAGTTACTTGAGCCACCTACATTGGATAGACTGGCTACAGGAAAAATAATAGAAGTCTTAGGGGCATACATGGATGAGGGGGTAGAGACAGATTCAGCTCTTTATCGGCACAGTATTCCAGTTGATTTTTCTATCGAGGCTATTGAGCAAACAAAAAAATTACCTAACAAGGTTAGAGCTAAAGACAGAAAAGGCAGGGTTGATTTAACCAAACTAGAGCTAGTAACAATAGATGGTGAAGATTCGAGAGATTTTGATGATGCTGTTTATGCTGAACCTACAAACTCAGGCTGGAAGTTGTATGTTGCGATAGCTGACGTTTCTCATTATGTTGTTGAAGGATCTGAATTGGACATGGCAGCTATCGATAGGGGTAACTCTGTATATTTTCCAAGGCGTGTAGTTCCGATGCTTCCAGAAAAACTATCCAACGGTTTGTGCTCTTTAAACCCAAAAGTTGAGAGGCTTTGCATGGTTTGCGAAATGAATATTGATTCGTTAGGTGAGCTTATTGATTATAAGTTTTATCCCGCAGTTATGTTTTCTCATGCACGCTTAACATATAACAAAGTCAGTATGATATTGGAAGACAAAGATCCCCAATTAATCAATAAATATACTGACGTTATGGGTAACTTAACTTCACTCTATGGGCTATACAAAACCCTTAAGATTGCTAGAAACAAAAGGGGTGTGATGGATTTTGACCGTATTGAGTCACAGATACTGTTTAATAACCAAGGAAAAATAGACAACATAGTAGCACGATCAAGAAATGATGCCCATAAATTAATCGAAGAGTGCATGTTAATTGCAAACCAGGCCACAGCAAAATTCTTGGCAGATAATGATGAAGATTTTTTATACAGAATACACCCCAAACCAACGGCTGAAAAAATTGAATCAACACGCCAATTTCTTCAAGCTATAGGATTAACTCTTGGTGGGGGGATGGAGCCTGAATCTAGAGACTTTGCTAAGGTGTTACAAGAAGCCAAGGGTAGGGATGATGAGAATATAATTAAAACCGTAGTTCTAAGAACCATGAAACAGGCAGTATATACCCCAGCAAATGAGGGTCATTTTGGTTTAGCATTTGATGATTACACTCACTTTACCTCACCAATTAGAAGGTACCCAGATTTGTTAGTTCATCGAGCAATAAATAGAGTTATAAATAAAAGGCGTAGAAAGCCAAACAAAAAAATGATTGAAACTGGAAGCCACCTGTCCATGACAGAAAGGCGTGCTGATGACGCTTCTCGCGATGTTGAGCAGTGGTTAAAGTGTGAATATATGCGCGACAAGGTAGGTGAGATATTTACTGGCGTAATTTCTGGAGTGGCTGGTTTTGGAATATTCATTGAACTAACAGATGTGTTCGTTGAGGGGATGATTGCTATGCGTGATATGAAGGATGATTACTATATCTTCGATGACATACACCATCAGATAAAAGGGCAACGAACTGGTAAGGTATATAGGCTCGGGGATACTCTAAAAATTCAGGTTGCATCCGTTAACCTTGACGATAGGCAGATGGTATTCACCCCATCAGATTAGGCTACACTTAGCTAACAATATATAGATTGAAAATAAATATAGAATAACAAACCAAAATGACAATTAACACTCTAATAGCTAACTATCAAGATGACTCACACAAAGCCGATATAGAATTTCTTCTAGACTCCTATGCCAGAGACGAGATGGGAGGAGGGACCCCACTAGATGAAAAAATAAAAGGCAAAGTTGTCCATGAATTGTCAAAACTTAAACACGCATTTAGTGTATTGGCTTATTCAGATGGTAAGGCTGTAGGGCTCGCTAATTGCTTTGAATCGTTCTCAACATTTGCATGTAAGCCTTTGATAAATATACACGACCTAGTGGTAGTTGAGAATTATAGGGGTAATGGAATAAGCCACATAATTATGAATAAAATAGAAGAAATAGCTATATCAAAAGGGTGCTGTAAAATTACCTTAGAGGTTCTAAGCAACAATGAAGTAGCAAAGTCTTCATACTTAAAGTTTGGTTTCTCTGGTTATTGTCTTAACCCGGAATCCGGTAGCGCACTTTTCTGGCAAAAGTTAATTTAGTTTATTGATGACTCTGTAACGGAGGAATAATCAAGGAACTGTGACTGGCGTTATACATATAACACAGGATGGTTATGCAAGATAAACATGAGTGGAGAAAAAAAGAGAAAGCGCTTTATCTTCCGAAAAATAAACCGGAAGTAATCAATATTCCAGAATTTAAATTCATAACCATCGAAGGAGAGGGAAGTCCTGCTGATAGTGTATTTAGCGATTACATTGGAGCGCTATATTCGCTAGCATACACAATCAAAATGATGCCTAAAAAAATGGACACACAACCAAAAGGGTATTTTGATTTCACCGTATACCCATTAGAAGGTGTTTGGGATATTAATGATAAAGCAAAAGCTAACTTCAAAGGTCGTATTAATAAAGAGGACCTCGTGTACAAGCTGATGATACGACAACCTGATTTTGTCAGTGAGAACTATTATTCAGAAATGTTAGAAGTAGCAAAGGAAAAGAAAAAGAACCCATTGTTAGAGCAGATCAATTTTGAACGCCTATCTGAAGGGCGTTGTGTACAAATGCTTCATTTAGGCCCATTTGAAGATTTAACAGCTAGCTTTGAAATAATGGAGGATTTTGCTAAATCTGAAGGGGTTGTACGTCTTTCGAAAATGCATAGAGAAATATATCTTTCAGATCCTCGCAAGGTTGCACCTGAAAAGCTTAAAACGGTATTAAGGTTCCAAGCTAATTAAGTTTGAACATTGTATGTGTGACAAATGGCTTTAGCAGGAGCGGTAACAGTAATCTCGGAAAAAATTAAAATGAAAAAAATCTTTAAATAAACTTAATTTATTTCCTAGTCTAGGTCAGTCTTTAGTATTGCACCGCTACTTGCATTAGTAACTAGTAATCTGTATTGTTGTAACCATTTAGAGGTTATAGTTTTTTTAATAGGCTTGAAGTTTACCTTCCTTTTGTGTATAACATCGTCAGACAGGTTAACTGAGAGTATATATTTGTCAACATCGATATGAATCTCATCTCCATCTTTAAGTAGGCCAATCATACCGCCTTCGGCAGCCTCAGGAGAAACATGGCCGATAGATGCACCACGGGTTGCACCAGAAAATCTTCCGTCTGTTATTAGTGCAACTTTGTCACCGAGCCCCATTCCCATAATTAGCGATGTAGGTGAGAGCATCTCTTGCATTCCAGGTCCACCTTTTGGACCTTCATACCTAATCACAACAACATCCCCGGCTTTAATTTTACCGTTAGTGATGCCTATAATAGCGTCGTCCTGTGAGTCAAAACAGACTGCTATACCGGTAAATACTCTATCTCCAGTGATACCTGCAGTTTTTACCACTGCTCCTTGTTCTGCGAGATTGCCATAAAGTATTGCCAATCCCCCAACAGTACTATATGGGTTGTCAATAGTATGTATTATATTTGTGTCAAGTATTTCAGCCTTACTAATTCTTTCAAATATCTTATCACCAGTAATTGTTAGGTTATTGATAAGTGTGTCTTCGCCACGTTTGTTCATCTCGTGCATTACTGCGTTTACGCCTCCAGCTTTGTTAATATCTTCCATATGCACGGTTGATAGTGAAGGGGAAATTTTTGCTATATGGCTTACTTTTTTACTTATTTTATTTATATCTTCTAACTTAAAGTTAACCTCTGCTTCTTTAGCAATTGCAAGCATATGAAGTACAGTGTTTGTGCTTCCACCCATAGCCATGTCAACTGCAAAGGCATTTCTTACAGCTTTTTCATTTAATATGTTACGGGTATTGTATTTCTCTCTGTCTTCTGGTTTTTCCATTAATGCAATTTCACAAATCCGTCTAGCGGCATCTCTGTAGAGTTTTTCACGTTCTGGTGTCAGCGCCAAAATGGTTCCATTACCAGGAAGAGCGATTCCCATTGCTTCCATTAATGTGTTCATTGAGTTTGCAGTAAACATGCCAGAGCAGCTGCCACCACTTGGGCATGCGTTACATTCAATATCCTTTAAATCATCATCACTAATGAGGCCATTTTCGTGCTTACCAACAGCCTCAAATGCTGTAGCTAAATCAATAGCTGTGCCGTCTTTAGCGTACCCCTTCTCCATTGGACCTCCAGACACAAATACAGTAGGCACATTCACCCTAAGAGCGCCCATAATCATACCTGGAACGATTTTGTCACAGTTAGGGATTGCAATCATTGCATCCAACTTATGAGCATTCATAACTGTTTCTATTGAGTTGGCAATAATTTCTCTAGACGGTAGAGAAAACAGCATACCGTCGTGCCCCATAGCTATACCGTCATCTACACCTATAGTATTAAACTCAAAAGGAACACACCCAGCATTTCTAATTTCATCTTTGATGATGTCAGAGACTTTGTCTAGAAAGAAGTGACCGGGAATAATCTCAATAAAAGAATTAGCAACACCTATAAATGGTTTGTTGAAGTCGTCATCCTTTAACCCAGTAGCTCTAAGCAATGATCTGTGTGGAGTTCTATCAAATCCTTTTTTTACGATATCACTACGCAATTTATTATTTCGTATATTAAAAACACTAAATTTTAGACTAAAATAGCATGCATATCTATGTATTGAGTACACCAATGGATAAAGCCATACAAATTTTAGAGCTGATTAAGCCTTTTGTTGATGAGGGTAAAATCTTACCTAGGTCTTACGAACAAATTGCAGCAAGTATTGATGATTTTGTGTTATTAATGAAATCTGGTGAGTTGGCTGCCTGTGCCGGACTAAAAGGTGGCGAAGATAGTGAGACAGGAGAGATATACTGTATGGCTGTAAAAAATAAGTTCCAGAGTCAAGGGTATTCTGAAAAGTTATTATATGAAGTCATGAATAAAGCTAGGGGTTGTAGCTACTCAAAAGTTTTTGCCCTGTCAAAGTTTAGCAAAAAGTGGTTCCTTAAGTACGGCTTTGTTCAGATTGAAATAGAGCAATTACCTAAGCACAGGCAGCAACACATTGATTACAAAAGAAATTCTTCAGTTTTTATGAAATTTATTAACTAAAAAATGAATATTAAAGACAGAATCAGGGGTTATCTTCCGGTAGTCGTTGACATTGAGACGGCAGGTTTTGATGAAAGCAATGATGCAATGCTAGAGATTTGTGCAATTGCAATAGGTATAGATGTCGATGGCAATTATTACCACAAAGAACCACAACATTTTCATATAGAGCCGTTCGAAGGATCCAACATTGATCCTAGTGCGATAAAATTTAATGGGATAGATATAGAAAATCCATTCAGATTGGCTGTGACAGAAAAAAAAGCCTTGAAAGAAATATTCTCTAATATTAGGCTAGAATTAAAGAAAGAGGAATGTACAAGGGCTATTTTGGTTGGTCATAATGCGTTTTTTGATTTAGGATTTCTGAGTGCTGCAACAATTAGATCAAAGCTAAAAAGCCCTTTCCATCAATTCTCAACCATTGATACAGTGAGCCTTTCAGCTCTTTGTTTTGGTGAAACTGTGTTAGCCAAAGCGATAAACAAGGCGGGTATTTCGTGGGACGATGCTAGTGCACATTCCGCCTTATATGATGCGGAAAAAACGTCAGAACTTTTCTGCCAGATATTTAATTCACATAAATATATATAAACAGATTAACGGGCAAATTTTTGTGCCTGATTTTGAGTCCAAGATTTAATCTCTTTAGTGACCTCTGTTGCGGGTCTTGAGCCAGGCTCAATGGGCCTACCTATAATTATATTGATGGTTCCTGGCTTTTTTACAAATCCACCCTTGGGCCAGCATTTACCAGAGTCATGAAATACAGGTATGAGTTTATAGCCGGATTTTTTGGCAATTGCAGTTCCTCCATTTTGGTAATCGCCAAGTTTGCCATATGGTTGTCTTGTGCCCTCAGGAAACACTATAACGAATATTCCTTTTTTTAGTCTGTCAGAACCCTGAATAATAACTCTTTTCATGGCAGCAACTTTTCTTCCTCTGTTTATAACTACAGGCTTAAGTAGAGCAATTGCCCAGCCAAATAACGGTATAAGTAGGAGTTCCTGTTTAAATACCCAGGTTTGCGGAGGAAAGATGGTCTGGAACGCTAAAGTTTCAAGTGTAGATTGATGGTTAGAAATAATAACGCATGCATCTGAAGGAATATTTTCTTTGCCAATTACATTAAGTCTAATGTTTAGTGTAATTTTGAGCCACCAAATACAAAATTTGGCCCACTTTGAGGCAACAAAATATCGCCATTTAAAGGGTGCAAAAAATAAAAGCATGGTAGCTGATGCAACAAAAAGAATCATAAATGCAGTACCAATAAAATATAAAGTTGATCGAAAAAACAGCATAGGAATCTTTAGCGTAACCGTTATAATTTAAATATAATAATTTTAATGATTTTTTACTATGGAAATAATTAGTTTGCTACTTGGAATTGCTATAGGCGCAGTGGTTGTTTTTATTTTGATAAACAATAAACTCCAATCTAGCAAAAACGAAAATGAATATCTAAAGACTAACCTCAAAGAAAAGGAAGATTTATATAGGCAGCAGATTGATTTAATTCGGATGTCAAAAGAACAAATGAGTAAGGACTTTAAAGCTGTTGCTACTGATATCCTGGAGAATGATAGAGTAAATTTACAAACAAAAAATTCTGAATTATTGACACCTTTACAGACTCAACTTAAAGAGTTCAAAAATAAAATTGAAACTATAACAACTGAGCAAATTAAGGAACGTGCAACTCTATCACAGCAAATTGAAAATCTCAAAAAGGTCAGCTCTGAAGCTCAAGAAACTACACAAAACTTGACCAACGCTTTGACATATGACAATAAGCAGCAAGGCGACTGGGGTGAGATGATTTTGAGCAGCATTTTGTCAAGCTCTGGGTTACAAGAGGGTAGAGAATTTGATACACAAAAACAATTCAAAAATGAAGACGGGGAAGCTTTTAAGCCCGACGTAGTTCTTCATCTACCAGACAATAAAGACATAATTATTGATTCCAAAGTTTCTTTAAAATACTATAAAGACTACATAGCAAATCAGTCAGATAATTTATTGTTGAAGGAGCATATAAAGTCCATAGATAACCATATCAAAGGTATAAGTATAAAAGAATACGAGAACCTTGAAAATGTACAAACTCTAGATTTTATATTTGTGTTCATACCTATTGAGTCAGCACTCCTAGTCGCACTAGATCAAAAGCCTGACTTATTTACGAGTGCCCTCAAAAAGAATATAGTGTTGGTATCACCATCAACCCTTATGATGAGCCTTAAGACTGTGCATCATATATGGCAAACAGAACGCCAAAATAAAAATTCTGAAGAGATTGCACGCCAAGCCGGCGCAATGTACGACAAGCTTTTTGGGTTTGTTAAGTCAATGGATGATATAGAAAAAAATCTTGATAAGGCTACCATTAGTTATAAAGATGCGCGAAGTAAGCTTGCTGAAGGCAAGGGCAACCTTATTGGTCGAGCAGAGAAGCTTAAAGATCTTGGTGTTCAATCTAAAAAGGAACTTAAATAATGTTAATTTCAACTAAATACAAGTTCGATAGAGATGAGCTTAAGAACAAAACAATACTGGTCACCGGTGCTAATCGTGGATTTGGCAAAGCAATTACAATGGATCTAGCCAAGGCTGGAGCGACTGTTATCATGCTGGGTAGGGACTTTGCTTCACTAGAATCTACATACGACGAAGTGGTTGATTCTGGTTTCGTTGAGCCTATCCTTTATCCATTGGACTTAGAAGGCGCATCGCCAGAAAATTATGAGCAACTACAGATGGATATTATTGAGGAAATAGGTAGCATTGATGGCCTTATTCATAATGCAGCAATTATTGGCACTATGATGCCAATAGAGCAGTACGATATAAAGGTATGGTATTCAACAATGCAGATTAATGTTAATTCTGCATTCATGCTTACTCAGTTTATGATCCCAGTATTGAATAAATCTAAAGATGCAAGAGTTCTATTCCTCTCGTCGACTGTCGGTCGCCAAGGGAGAGCTTATTGGGGTGCCTATGGTGTGAGCAAGTTTGCTATTGAAGGTTTAAGTAAAACACTTTCAGAGGAATTGGGGAGCACAAACATAAAAGTTAATTCTCTAAACCCTGGAAATATGAGGACCGAGATGAGAAGATCTGCGTATCCAGCAGAAAATTCTGATAAAAACCCGTTACCTGAAGACAAAAGCCCAGCGATAGTGTACTTAATGAGTAGTAAAAGTATAAATATAAATGGCGAGCAGTTAACTCTGGAGCATTGAAATAACAGTTTTTAGCGCTGCAACTCTTTTGTTAAGTGAGGGTGTATGGTTTTTAAAAGTTCTTTAAAAACAGCTTCATTCCCAGCAACAACATTTCCAGTCTCTAAAAACTTATCTCTGCCAGAAAAGTCACCAATAAAACCTCCAGCCTCTTTAACTAGTAGTGATCCAGCTGCTATATCCCAACTATTTAAACCTATCTCCCAGAAACCATCCATCCTGCCAGCCGCAAGATAGGCCAAATCCAGTGCTGCAGACCCTGCACGGCGAATACCTGAAACTTTTGGGTGTACCGCTTTGAACATTGCTAAATATGCATCCAGGTGTTGGGGTGACTTGAAAGGGAACCCGGTGCCAATAAGTGTGTCATTTAATCCATGAGTATTTGTGGTTCTTATTCTTTGGTCATTTAGGTAAGCACCTTCACCCTTTGAGGCTGTAAATAACTCCTCCTTGAATGGGTCGTATACTACGGCATGTGAGGCTACATCTTTCTCATATAAAGCAATTGACACAGCATACTGAGGAAATCCATGCAAGTAGTTGGTGGTACCGTCAAGAGGATCAATAATCCATTTATAGTCTTTTTCACCAACAATTTCGCCGCTCTCTTCCCCTATAATGGAATGTTGCGGGAAGGCTTTTTTGATCTCGTCTATAATAGCATTTTCAGCTGCACGATCAACCTCAGAGACAAAATCATTAGCTACTTTGTTTTCGATGGTTAAAAGGTCTATTTGATTATGATATCTTAAAATGATATCACCCGCCTTGCGTGCAGCTCTAGTTGCGATATTAACTGTAGGATGCATTATTAAATGAACTTGAAAGACAAAAATAAGAATTATACCTTCGTAAGAATAGTTATGGTTAATACTACAGAGCCTGGTAATATTGGTGCAGCAGCCAGGGCAATGAAAAATATGAACCTTACAAAGCTGTATCTTGTTAATCCTAAAGGATTCCCTTCTGCAGAAGCTACTGCTAGAGCAAGTGGAGCTGATGATTTATTGTCAAAGGCAATAGTTTGTGATTCATTAGAGGATGCATTGCGTGGCACAGATATTGTGATTGGAGCAAGCGCTAGACAGAGGAGCATTAGATGGAAACAAATGGACGTTGTGGAGGCTTGTACTGAGATACAAAATATTACCTCAAAAGGTAACCAAGAAGCTGCAGTTGTGTTTGGTACTGAGAAGTATGGGTTAACTAACGATGAGTTGGACTTATGCCAGATACTTATGACTATACCCGGTAATCCAAATTATTTTTCGCTAAATGTAGCTTCAGCAATACAAGTTTTCGCTTATCAAAATTTCGTTTTAAATACTACTACTAAATTTGATAATAAAAAGAGTGAACTTCCTAGTTTCGATGAGCTAGAAAGTTTTTATAGTCACCTTGACCAAGTTCTTGAACATTTAGATTATTTTGAAGAAAATCGACCAAAGGAGTTATTAATGAGACGTTTACGTCGATTTTTTAGTAGGGCTGGGACGGAAAAAGAAGAGTTAGCAATATTCAGAGGAATTCTTAGAAACATTAAACCATTTGAAAAAAAATAAAGCCCACATTATGTAGGGCTTTATTTTTTGTTAATTTATTCTGTCTAATTAATCAGTTTATTCATTCTTTTTACAAATTTAGCAGGATCTTTCAGTTGTCCTCCCTCACTTAGCACAGCCTGATCAAACAACACCCTCACTAAGTCTTCGTCAACTTTTGTCTTTAATTTTTTCACTAAAGGGTGAGTTGGATTAATCTCAAGAATTGGTTTAGTTTCAGGAATATCCTGACCAAGAGACTTCATTATTCTTTCCATATTGCCACCCATCTCGTTTTCATCTGCAACAAGGCAAGAGGGAGACTCGCTAAGTCTAGATGAAACTTTAACCTCCTTTACTTGTGACTTTAAAATTTCACCAACCTTTTTAATCACTTTTTCAAAATTTTTCGCAATCTTTTCTTTATCTTCCTTCTCTTTTTTTGAGTCTAGGCTTTCTAGGTCACCCTTGGATATTGATTTAAGTGTTTTGCCCTCAAATTCGGTGAAATTGTTTACCATCCATTCATCGACCCTGTCAGATAGTAGCAAGACTTCAATGTCTTTCTGTTTAAATATTTCTAAGTGAGGTGAGCCTTTAGCAGCTTGAAAAGTTTCCGCTGTAACGTAGTATATCTCTTTTTGTTCTTTGTTCATCCCTTCAACGTAATCTTTTAGGGATACTGTTTGATTTTCATCCTTACTTTTGGTTGTAGTAAATCGGAGAAGATCTGCAATTTTATCTTTGTTGGAAAAATCTTCAACAACTCCCTCTTTTATTACCATCCCAAATTCTTTCCAAAAAGCAGCATAATCATCAGGCTTATTTTTCGCCATTTTTGATAAAGCATCTAGCACACGCTTAACATTAGCTTTTCGTATAGTATCAACCACCTTGTTTCCTTGTAGTATCTCTCTTGATACATTTAATGATAAGTCAGCTGTATCTATTACGCCCTTTACAAACCTTAAGTATAGAGGCATTAATTCATCACTATCCTCCATAATGAAAACTCTCTTAGCATATAACTTTATTCCACCTTTTCGTTTAGGTTCCCACATATCAAATGGGGCTTTTTTAGGTATGAATAAAAGTGATGTGTATTCAAGGTTTCCTTCAACTTTATTGTGTAACTGAGTTAACGGCCCTTCAAAATCATAGGTAAGTGATTTATAAAATTCGTCGTAATCATCTTGTTTTAAGTCATTCTTGTCTTGTGTCCAAAATGCATTAGCTTTATTAATTGTTTCATATTCAATTTCGTTTTCGTCTTCAGATGACTTAAGCATCATAATTGGTACAGTTATATGGTCAGAATATTTCGAAACAATGCCTCTAAGCCTGTGATTTTCTAGGAACTCTTTTTCTTCCTTTTTAAGGTGCAGAGTTATTGAGGTACCAAAGTCAGGACAATCAACACTTTCTGTAGAATATTTCCCCTTGCCTGTAGATATCCATTTTGTGCCTTTCTTACTCTTGCTGCCAGCTTTTCTCGTAACAAGAGTCACCTTGTCTGCAACAATAAAGCTAGAGTAGAACCCAACACCAAATTGACCTATTAAGTTAGAATCTTGTGCTTGTTTCTCATCTAAACTTTTAATAAATTTCTGAGTACCAGAGTTTGCAATCGTACCAATATTTTTATTGACTTCAGATTCAGTCATTCCTATACCGTTGTCGTTTATTGTTATGGTTCCAGCACTTTTGTCGATATCAATATGAATATGTAAGTCCTCTTTTCCTTCTACTATTGAGTCGTTCGAAAGAGATGCAAATTTAAGTTTGTCTATGGCATCTGAAGAATTTGAAATAAGCTCTCTAAGGAATATCTCTTTGTTTGAATACAGAGAGTTAATCATTAAATGAAGAAGTTGAGAGACTTCAGTTTGGAAGGTATGTGTCTGTTTTGTACTCATTTATATTGTCCTTTTGTTTGGCGTAAAATACATTGATATGGTCTATGAATGAATATTTCAAGTGCAACACATTTATTGAATGGACATATAAAGCCTGTAAAAAAATAACAGATCCATAATAAGCAACAAAATTATATATTTAATAGCAAACTTCAACCCTTACTATGAATGAACAAATCCTAGAATTTATTCAATATTTAAAAGTTGAACGTCATTATGCTTATAACACGCAGCAAGCCTACGGCAGGGACCTTAAAAAGCTTTTAGTTTTTGCTCAAAGTCAGGGCCTAGATAGTTGGGAGCATTTAACTCTTGAGCACTTGAATTTGTTTGTTATGTATATGCGACATAGCGAAAAAAGTGGACGAACAATAAGGAGGCATTTGTCATCAATAAGGGGTTTCTTAGTTTACCTTGTAAACCAAGGTTTTCTTCAGAAGAATTGTGCTCTTGGTGTCCACACTCCAAAGATAGACTCTAATTTACCAAAAACTTTGAACTATGAAAATTTGCTTCAAATGATTGTGCCGTCCTCTAATAATTGGTCAGAGTTAAGAGATGTAGCAATGGTTGAAGTTATTTATTCGTGCGGTTTAAGGGTCTCTGAGTTAGTAAATCTCAATGTTAAAGATATAGATATGAATGCAGGGTTCATTACTGTTTCAGGTAAAGGCTCTAAAATGCGCCATACCCCTATAGGAGATTCAGCAAAAAAATCAATAGCTATTTATTTACAAAAAATGAAAAACAATAAGGCCCTATTTGTAAACAATAGCAATGTGCGTATAAGTGTCAGATCTGTGCAAAACATTATAAAAAAAAGGGCCATCAGTGTTGGTATTAAAATAAATGTATATCCGCACATGCTAAGGCATGCTGCTGCTACACATTTTTTGCAGTCTAGTCATGATTTACGTTCTGTACAGGAGTTTTTAGGCCACAAAAGTATCAAGTCAACTCAGGTATACACTCATCTAGATTTTCTAGAATTATCTAAGGTTTATGATAAATGCCACCCCAGAGCAAAAAAACCATCATGACGTTTAGAATTAGAGTCGCAATACACTGTCTAAAAAGTGGCGGCGTTATATCTCATCCAACCGACACAATTCAAAGTGTTGGGTGCTTACCGAGATTCCCAAGTGCAGTTAAGAAATTAGTCAATATGAAGGGCAGAAACATTAATAAGGGACTAATACTGCTCACTTCCGACGTTAGGTATGCTCTACCTTACATTGATGTTAAGGCTTTGAGCCAGTCTGATTTTGACAAATTGAATGGAGTTGAGCATATTCCCACAACATATATACTGCCATCAAGTGATATTGCACCTTTTTATTTGACAGGGGGACAAAACACTGTAGCCATAAGAGTTACAACTAACCACTTGGTTAAGTATTTGTGTGACAACACTCAATCAGCCTTGGTATCGACTAGTGCAAATATTTCATCCTTCCATGTTGCAAAAACCATATTAAAATTACGTGCATATTTTGGAAACATGATAGATGCAATTTTGCCTCCAACACAAGGCAACAACAAACCATCAAGGATTATTGATTTACTAACTGGAGAGAGATATAGATGATTGATCAGGTTAAAAACTATTTATTAGCCCTACAAAACGATATTTGTAGTCAACTTGAACAGGTTGATGGAGAGTCTAAATTTATTGAAGATGCATGGGAAAAGGAAGGCCAAACCGGTAACGGACTTACACGTGTCTTGAGTAATGGAAAGGTATTCGAACAGGCAGGAGTTAATTTTTCAATTGTGCGTGGAGACAATATGCCAGCTTCAGCAACTGCAATGAGGCCGGAGTTGGCAGGGCGCAGCTTCACAGCACTTGGAGTCTCACTAGTGATTCATCCTAACAATCCATATGCACCAACCTCGCATGCTAATGTTCGTTTTTTTATAGCTGAAAAGGCTGGAGTTGATCCAATCTGGTGGTTCGGAGGTGGGTTCGATTTAACTCCTTATTATGGGTTTGATGAAGATGCAATTTTTTGGCACACAACAGCAAAGCAGGCGTGTGACCCTTTCGGTGAAAATGTTTATTCTAAATACAAAAAGTGGTGTGATGAGTATTTCTATCTTAAGCATAGGGACGAGCAACGCGGTATAGGGGGTTTATTTTTTGATGACCTTAATAGTGGTAGTTTTGATGAATGTTTCTCTTTTATGCAGAGTGTAGGAGATCACTATATTAAGGCATATAGACCGATAATTGAGAAAAGAATGAATACCCCTTTTTCAGAACACGAAAGACAGTTTCAGCTCTACAGAAGAGGCCGTTATGTAGAGTTCAATCTCATCTATGATAGAGGCACACTGTTCGGCTTACAGACTGGCGGACGCACCGAGTCAATACTCATGTCTTTACCACCTCTCGTGCGTTGGGAATATAATTACGAAATTAAACAGGATAGTGAGGAAGAAAAGTTATATGAAAGATACCTTAAACCACAACAATGGATAGTTGAGTCTTAATGAAGCATGAAGTTGATGTCAGGCGATTGCTATGCCCTTTACCGGTTATTCGTTTAGGTGAGGCAATGAACCTTGCCAGTGTCGGTGATATCATAGAAATACGAGCAACCGACAAGGGCGTGCTGCACGATATACCGGCCTGGTCTAGGGTGCATGGGCACGAGGTTATTTGTGCAGAAGAAAAAGTAGATGAAATTATCTTGACTGTTAAAAAGATAGTGTAAAATTAGCGTCTGTTTTGGATTTATTGTATTTTCACAATAACCATTAACAACAAATTTGGCTTGTAACGGCGCAAGCTCCTTGACAATGCCTGTCATCTAAAATAATTAATTTAATTTAAGGAGTAGATATGTCTGCTAAAGATGTAATAAAGTTGATGAAGGATAACGAGGTAAAGTTCGTTGATTTCCGTTTTACAGATACTAAGGGTAAGGAGCAGCACGTAAGTGTTCCAGCACACGCAGTAGATGCTGACAAGTTTGAAGAGGGGCAGATGTTCGATGGTTCGTCGATTGCCGGATGGAAAGATATTAATGAATCAGATATGATTCTACAGCCTGATTTAGATGCTTGCGTAATAGACCCTTTCACTGAAGAATCTACATTGATTGTTCGTTGTGATATTATTGAACCATCTGATATGCAGGGTTATGAAAAAGACCCAAGATCTATTGCTAAAAAAGCTGAAATGTATCTTGCAGAAACTGGTGTTGGCGATACAGCTTTTTTTGGTAATGAACCAGAATTTTTTGTTTTTGATAGCGTTAAGTGGGACACAGGTTTTGGATTAGGTAAGGCTTTTTATGAAATTAATTCAGAAGAGGCTGCATGGAATTCAGGTGTTGATTTAGAGGGTGGTAATAAAGGTCACAGGCCTCGTATTAAGGGCGGCTACTTCCCAGTTCCCCCAGTAGATTCATTACATGATTTACGTTCTCAAATGTGTCTGGCTATTGAAGAAATGGGTGTTACAACTGAAGTTCACCACCATGAAGTAGGTACAGCTGGACAATGTGAAATTGGCGCACTATTTAATACTTTAGTTAAAAAAGCTGATGAGACACAAATATTAAAATATTGTGTTCATAATGTTGCACACATGTACGGTAAGACAGCAACATTTATGCCTAAGCCAATAGCGGTTGACAATGGTAACGGTATGCACGTACACATGTCAATTTCTAAGAATGGTAAAAATTTATTTGATGGTGATGGATATGGTAATCTGAGTGAAACAGCTCTTTACTATATCGGGGGTATTATCAAGCATGCTCAAGCATTAAATGCTTTTACTAACCCATCAACAAATTCATATAAGCGCTTAGTGCCAGGTTTTGAGGCACCAGAGATGTTAGCTTATTCAGCTAAAAACCGCTCTGCAGCTATCCGTATACCTTTTGTTTCAAATCCAAAAGGTCGTCGCATTGAGGTTCGTTTCCCTGATTGTACAGCTAACCCATATCTAGCCTTTTCTGCAATGCTTATGGCTGGCTTAGATGGAATTAAAAATAAAATTCACCCAGGCGAGCCTGCAGATCAAGATTTGTATGATTCTGATACAAGCGGCATACCTAAAGTTGCTGGCATGCTTCATATAGCTCTAGAAGAGTTAGACAAAGATCGCGAATTCCTTAAACAAGGTGGTGTTTTTACTGACAATGTAATAGATTCTTTTATTGCTCTGAAAATGGAAGAAGTTACAGCGATGAGGGCTTCTCCACAGCCTTTAGAGTTTGACCTTTATTACAGTTGTTAAAATTTTACTATGTAAACAAAAAGCCGCGCATTGCGCGGCTTTTTAATGCCAAAAATATCCTCCTTACTATAAAATCACTTTAATAATAAAATTGAAAAGTATTAACATGATTGACATTAGAAATGATTGGCAGATAGAAGAAATAGAGGCTTTGTTTGCAATGCCATTTAATGATTTATTGTTCTCAGCACACAGTATTCATAGGGAGAATTTTGACCCAAACAAGGTTCAAGTCAGCTCGTTACTAAATATTAAGACAGGTGCTTGTCCTGAGGATTGCTCTTATTGTTCTCAAAGTTCAAAGTATGACACCGGTCTGGAACGTGAAAAGTTGATGGAGATTGATGTGGTTCTTCAGCAAGCTAAAAAAGCTAAAGACAAGGGAGCTTCACGTTTCTGTATGGGTGCGGCTTGGAGAAACCCTACCGACAAAAGTTTAGACAAAGTTATACCTATGATTCAGGGAGTTAAGTCTTTAGGTATGGAGACTTGCGTAACCTTAGGTATGCTCACACAAGAACAAGCACTCACTCTGAAAGAAGCAGGGCTTGACTATTACAACCATAACATTGATACCTCGAAAGAGAATTACTCTAATGTAATTACTACCCGTAATTTTCAGGACAGACTGGACACCTTGGAGGCTGTTCAGAATGCAAACATAAATGTCTGTAGTGGAGGTATTTTAGGATTAGGTGAGGACCAAACAGATAGGGCATCTATGCTACAATCACTCAGCAATCTTGATACTCACCCAGACAGTGTGCCAATCAATTTGTTAGTTCCAATTCCTGGTACTCCTCTTGAAAATGTTGAACCGCCTACAGAGAGTGAGTTTGTGCGAACCATTGCTGTTGCTCGTATATTGATGCCAAAGTCAGTAGTTAGGTTGTCTGCTGGAAGAACTGAAATGGGGGAAGCGATGCAGGCGTTGTGTTTTTTCGCAGGAGCTAACTCTATCTTCCATGGTGAACAGCTATTGACAACTGACAACCCTAGTGTTGAGAGAGATCAGGAGCTATTTGAAAGGTTAGGCATTAATATATAGTCAGTTATTAAAGTTGCAGAGTCAATATCATTAATAAGCTTAATGCAACTTGTAATATCTTTAATTTTAATCTTACCAATAACTTTGTCTAATTTATTAGAACTTAGCTCTTCTTCAGGCAACAAAATTGCTGCCCCTTGTTCAGTTAATATTTTCGCATTCGCTGTTTGGTGGTCATCAATTGCATAAGGGAAGGGCACTAAAATCCCGATAGAGTTTGTTGCTATCAATTCTGAGACTGTCATGGCGCCAGATCTGCAAATAACTATATCAGACCACGCATAAGCCTGTGCCATATCGTCTATAAATGGTTCAATTAATGGTTCATTTGTTCTGCTATTTGATTTTGCGTATAGCGATTTCACATGCTCATAGTGGCGTTCCCCGGTTTGGTGCCAGATATTGAGATCTGTTTGTAGGAAAGGAATAGCTTCATTAATACTTTTTGCCCCTAGTGAGCCTCCCAAAATTAATAGGTTTAATGGTTTATTTGTTGGTGACTTGTCTATTACTTTGAAGTGTATTGGGTTTCCGCAACTTACAGCTTTAGTTTTAGCATCAAAAGTATTGTCAAACGCCTGCAAGGTTTGGTTGGCTATTTTAGATAATATAAGGTTGGTGGTTCCAGGTATAGCGTTTTGTTCATGAATGATTAATGGCACTCTAAATAACCAAGCAACTATACCACCTATCCCTGACACATAGCCCCCCATACCAATCACTAAGTCCGGCTTAACTGTTAGAAAAACTTTAAAGGTTTGGAGCATAGCCAGTGATAACATGAATGGAGCTTTTATTAGCTTTACTATGTTCTTGCCACGCAAACCAACAGCGGTGACTCTGTGCAATCGTATTAGGTGTTTTGGAATTATGTTTTTTTCCATACCGATAGTGGAACCGAGCCATTCAACATTAACAGATCTCTTTTTTAGTTCATTTGCTATTGCTAAAGCTGGAAATATGTGTCCACCTGTACCACCTGCCATTATTAATATATTCTTTTTATTAGACATATTGCTTTTGCCTGGAGTACTCAGATCTATTTTCCATATCTATTCTTAGCATAATAGCTAGTGAAATTATTGAAAAAATCATACTAGTACCACCATAACTAATTAACGGCAATGTGAACCCTTTTGGAGGTATCAAGCCTATATTCATAGAGATATTAACACTTATCTGCATGCAGAACCAAGAACATATGCCAAAAGCAACATATGAGCTATATTTGCGTCCGTTTTTTAGTGCTTGCTTAGAGATATTAAAGCCCTTGCCAATTATATAAGCAAAAGCAAACAACACAAACAGCATCCCTAGTATTCCTAATTCTTCCCCTATAACGGAAAATATCATGTCTGTGTGAGGTTCAGGAAGTTTAGAGTATTTTTGAATGCCTGCCCCGATACCAGTGCCAGTCCAGTCACCTCTAGCTATGCCAATCAGGGCCTGCTTAGTTTGATAAACCTTTGCACTTGAGTTTGACCACAAATCTTCTTGCCAAAACTCAAACATCCTTGCTCTGCGGACTTCATCAAAATAAATAAAAACTCCTGCCCCAGTAAAGAATAATCCGCCAACAAGAATCAGTTGTTTTAGGTATGTTCCTGCAGCAAAAAGCATACTAAGAGCTGTCAGTGTAATTATTATTGTAGCACCGAGGTCAATTTCAAGAATTATCGGAATGACTGCTAAGCCAACAATTAGTAATGTTTTTGATAACACAAGCCAGGGGTCTTTTAGATCTTTCTCTTGTCTTGTAAGGAATCCGGCCATAAACAGCACCATTACAATCTTCATCATTTCTGAAGGCTGAAAATTATAAACCACTAGGTTGATCCAGCGAGTTGACCCCTTAACGGTATGTCCAATAGGTTCTGGAAGAAATACCGCAACCAGTAGTACTACGGTGAAAGCATAAAGTACTGGTGAGTATTTTTTCAAAAAAGAGGTAGAAGTTTGAAGCGCTATTAACCCAGCACTAAGACCAATAAATATTGATAGTGTCTGTTTGAAAAGAAATGAATAGCTATCGAATCTTCCGAGTGAAGCAGAGAATGTCATTATCCACCCTAGTGTAATTAACACAAGGATGGTTGTAAGTAAAGGAAAGTCAGGTGATTGACCGGTTTTCATTATTCTTATATTAGTACCATAACTGTATTTTATACTCTAACAAATAGCAAAATAACTGCCTTATTTTGCACTTTATGATTGGGAGTATGTACCTCAGTGAGTATAATACTTATTTTTTTGAGAATTAATATTAATAGTTTATGATTTCTACAGCAAATATCACTATGCAGTTTGGTGAAAAACCCTTGTTTGAAAATATTTCAATAAAGTTCCAAAATGGCAATCGTTATGGATTAATAGGTGCAAATGGTTGTGGCAAGTCAACCTTTATGAAAATTTTAACTGGTGAACTAGTTCCAAGTAATGGCACAGTTAGTATTAGCGAAGGCGAGCGTCTGGGTATTCTACGTCAGGATCAATTTGCTTTCGAAGAGTGCCGTGTGGTCGACACTGTGATTATGGGTCATTCGGAGTTATGGAAAATTAAAAAAGAAAGAGACCGCATCTACGGGTTGGCAGAAATGAGCGAAGAGGATGGTATCAAGGTGGCTGACCTAGAGATGGAGTTTGCAGAGATGGATGGTTATATGGCCGAATCTTCCGCTAGTGAGTTATTATTAGGATTGGATATACCTGAAGAACAACATTATGGCCTTATGAGCGAGATAGCTCCGGGCTGGAAACTTCGTGTGTTACTGGCTCAGGCATTGTTCTCCGACCCTGAAATATTATTATTAGATGAGCCAACGAATAACTTAGATATCAACTCAATTCGCTGGTTAGAGGGTGTACTTAATGAGCGTAAAGCCACTATGGTTGTTATCTCTCACGATAGACATTTTTTGAATGGTGTCTGTACTCACATGTCAGATCTGGACTATGGCGCACTAAACACATTTCCAGGCAACTACGATGACTTTATGATTGCTTCAACAGCTATACAAGAAAAAATGCAGTCTGATAATGCCAAGAAAGAAGCTAAAATCAAGGAACTTAAGCACTTCGTGTCCCGCTTCTCAGCCAATGCTTCCAAATCCAAGCAAGCTACATCACGCCAAAAACAACTTGAAAAGATTGAGCTTAACGACATTAAGCCGTCCTCAAGGGTTAGTCCTTACATTATATTTAATCAAGAAAATAAACTACATAGAAACGTTTTAGAAGTTGAAAACTTAAACAAAAGTTTTGACGAGCTGAAAGTCCTAAAAGATATTAACTTTTTATTTGAGGTAGGTGAACGTGTCGCTATCATCGGTCAGAACGGTATTGGCAAAACCACACTGCTACGTACTTTAGTGGGTGAGATTGAAGCTACTAAAGGCAAAATTAAGTGGAGTGATAATTCGAATATTGGTTATTATGCTCAAGATCATAGTGCCGACTTTAAAAAAGACATGACAGTGCTTGATTGGATGAGCCAATTCAAGAATGAGAAAGATGATATTCAGGCAATGCGTGCAGTGCTAGGTAAAATGCTATTTGGAAAGAATGATATTATAAAGAGTGTTAAATCTCTTTCTGGCGGTGAAAAAGGTAGAATGTTATTTGCTAAACTTATGCTACAGAAACCAAATATTTTAGTCATGGATGAGCCAACTAACCATCTCGATATGGAATCCATTGAAGCTCTTAACCTTGCACTTGATAACTATGAAGGGACGCTAATATTTGTGAGTCACGATAGGGAATTTGTGTCTTCTCTTTCTACAAAAGTAGTAGAATTAAAAGATGATGGCATGCACTATTATTCTGGGAACTACGAGGATTATTTAATATCTCAGAGTTGATATGTTTAAATCTGTATTAAGAAGGTTTATTGATCGTCAGGGTTTTGATTCTGCAGCAATACTTTCATTTAATACTATTTTCGCTGTTGTGCCAGGCCTTGCTCTTGGGTTAAGTGTTTTTTCATTGTCTCCATACTTTGGCGAGCTGCAACTACACGTAGAGAAATTTTTATTCAATCAACTCTTACCACACAATTATGACCTTGCCAAAGAGTATATTCAGCAGTTCATAAAACAAGCCCAATCAATAAAAGGAATAACCTCTTCATTTTTAGTGTTAGCAGTGATTCTCTTGCTTTATGAAATTGATAAGCGCATAAATCTTACATGGCATGACAATCACTATCGCCACTGGATGAAAGGCCTTATCTCTTATCTATTTGTGTTGTTATTAGGTCCGATATTGTTAGGGTCATCACTTTTATTAAGCTCCTATGTTATGGCTCTTGAACTATATAAAATATTACCTGTAGAGGGTTATATGCCCTTTATAGGACCGGTATTATTGTCAAGTCTAGGATTGTCTATACTATACTATGCTGTGCCGATAGAGTCAGTACGATTTGTAAATGCCATAAAGTCAGGTATTATTGCATCGATATTGTTGGAAGCTATTAAATATGCAATGTTTGTTTATATACAGTACTTCCCATTATATGAGTTGATTTATGGTGCATTGTCTACACTCATGTTGGTATTAATTTGGGTTTACCTTGCTTGGATAATTATTTTATTTGGCGCTAGCTTCTGCTATTACTTCGAAAACAAAGAGTCAATAAAACTCAACAACTAGAGTAAAATCAGCACCCTTTTATATAGTTAACTTATTTAATGTTTACAGGCATAATTCAAACTGTTGGTGAAATAAAGACAAAGGATGAGTCTGAACAGGGCACAGTGTTCAGCTTTTCGAGTACAGATCTTGATTTTTCTGACTCCAATGTAGGTGATAGTATTGCAGTCAATGGAGTCTGTCTAACTGCAATTGAAATTGGTAATGATTACTTTAAGGCAGACATTTCAAAAGAGACAATAGATTGTTCAACTTTTAGTACCCTCATACTTGGAGATAAGGTAAACCTTGAAAAATCACTAAAACTAAACCAAGGAATAGACGGCCATATAGTTAGTGGACACGTCGACGGCATTGCTGAAATAATAGACAAATTCACAGAAGCTGGCTCTACTCGTTTTAAAATTAAAGCTCCTAAGAATTTGGTACAATACATTGCAAGAAAAGGGTCTATATGCGTTAATGGAGTTAGCTTGACTGTTAACTCTATTGATGGTGGTGTTTTTGATATAAACATAGTTCCTCATACGATAAATGCAACTAATTTGGGTCTATTGAAATTGAATGATTCTGTCAATATAGAGGTAGACATAATTGCTCGTCATCTTGAGCAACTTTTGAGTGCCAGGGGTTAATAATTACTAAAAAACATGAAAGCAACAATTAAAGAAATACTAAGCGACTACAAGAAAGGGAAAATGATAATTCTCTTGGATGATGAGGGCCGCGAGAACGAGGGAGACTTAATAGTTCCGGCGGCAACAGTAACCAAAGAAGATATAAATTTTATGGCTACTCATGGTCGCGGTTTAATATGCTTAACTCTGACTCAAGAGCGCTGCAAACAGCTTAACTTACCTTTAATGGTGAGCAGCAATAATGACGCTAATGGAACTAACTTTACTGTCTCAATTGAAGCCTCTAGCGGTGTTACTACAGGTATTTCAGCAGCTGACAGAGCGAAAACAATTCTCGATGCTGTAGCAAAGAATGCAGTACCTGCAGATATTGTTCAACCAGGCCATATTTTCCCTCTAATGGCACAACCCGGTGGGGTATTAATTCGTGCTGGCCATACAGAAGCTGGATGCGATTTAGCAAAACTAGCTGGATTTGAGGCGGCATCAGTGATTGTGGAAATATTAAACGAAGATGGAACAATGGCTAGGCGAGATGATCTAGAACTGTTTTCTGAGAAGCATGATATTAAGTGGGGAACGATTGAGGACCTTATTAGTTATAGAATAAAAAATGAAAAAACTATTGAGCGCATTGGCGAGAGAGAATTCATAACAGACTATGCAGCATTCAGGCTGGTGTCATTTTTGGACACAATTCACAATGAAACGCACTTAGCTTTAGTTAAGGGAGAAATTAAAGATGACAGTGAAGTGCGTGTTAGGGTTCATATGGAGGATACATTCAAAGATGTTTTACGCGAAAGTAGTCCTAGCTTTAGTGTGAGTGACGCTCTAAAAAATATTGCTGAATCTGATACCGGAGTATTTCTATTACTAAGAATGCAAACTGATTTAACAATTTTAGAGAATATTGATTCTCCAGACAAGGTTCATAGTGACGATATTAAGACTTACGGTATTGGCGCACAAATATTATCTGACCTTGGTGTAAAGAGTATGAAAATATTGGGCACTCCCAGAAAGCTATACGGTCTAAAAGGATTTGGGCTTGAAGTCAGTGACTACGTTAACCTTGAAGGCTAGTTAGAGAAGATATTTTATGGCTAATTTTATATTTGATAGAGAGCAAAATCATTCCTTCTTAGAGAATGCAAAAATTGCAATAATTGTTGCATACTTCTATAAAGATATCGGTGAAAAATTATTATCAGGCGCAATAGGCACCTTAAAGAGGTACGGCATTGATAGTGATAATATTAATGTGTTTTATGTGCCTGGAGCGTTTGAGGTCCCATTGATGGCTAAAAAATTGGCACAGCAAACCATCAATAGAGCTAATATGTATGACGGTATTATTACTTTGGGAGCGGTTATACGGGGTCAAACTCCGCACTTCGATTATGTATGCAATGAATGCTCAAGAGGAGTAGCTGATGTAGGCTACAATTTTGAAATTCCAGTAGCATTCGGTGTTCTTACTACAGACACTATGGAACAAACACTTAATAGGGCTGGCGGGAAAAAAGGTAACAAGGGTGACGAAGCTGCAATGGCTATGATAGAGATGATATATCTGATTAAAGAATCAGATTCACAGAAGTTTTAACTTATAGTGGGTATCAAAACATCTAAGCAACGTTCTAGAGAGCGCGTAGTCCAAGCTATATACCAGTGGCTAACAACAGGCGGAGATTTATACACAATAGAGCAACAATTCTTAAATCAAAAGGAGGGCAAGATATCCAAATCTTTCTTTTCTAATTTGCTCATAAACATTCATAAAAATATATCACTGCTGGATAATCTCATTGAGCCTACTATTGATAGAAATACCGATGAATTAGGTTCCGTTGAGCATGCGATACTTTATCTTGGCACTTACGAGCTAAAATTTCAACCCGAGGTGCCCTATAGGGTTGTCATTAATGAGGCCGTAGAAATATCAAAACTTTACGGTGCGGATGGTTCATATAAACTAATAAATGCATCACTAGACCAGCTAGCTAATAGTCTTCGAAGTGTCGAGATAAAGGCAGACACTTAATAGGTTTTTTCCTCTAATATTATATTGTTGTTGCAAAACAAATAAACAAACCAAATTTAATGTTATATTCTGCAACTACAGTTAACAACAGCTCTAAATAATGATAAAGAAAGAGGGCTTCTTTAAGGACAAAAATAAAGCAAACATTTTCTATCAATGTTGGCTACCAAAAACAGACACAAGGGCAATTCTGTTAGTGTCTCATGGTCTAGCTGAACATAGCGGCAGATACATGAACATTGTCAATAAATTTGTACCCTTAGGGTTTGCTGTGTATGCGCTAGATCACATTGGCCATGGAAAGTCTGATGGCATTAGAGGGTATGTTGAACATTTCGGCGACTATACAAGCACCTTAAAAATATATTTAGATAAGGTCATGCATTGGCAAAAAGATAAGCCTATATTTTTGGTTGGTCATAGTATGGGAGGCTTAATTAGCGCTGAATTTTTGATAACTTATAAAACCATCTTGTCAGGTGTAGTTTTTTCTGCTCCTAGCATTAAAGCGCCGAAAAAAACTTCTTTAGCTCTCGTAATTGTGGGTAAGGTGCTATCAAAATTATTACCTAAAATTCGTCTAATTAAGCTTACTTCGTCCAGTGTAAGCAGTGATCAAGAAGTTGTTAGTAATTATTTTGAAGACCAACTAGTTTATAGTGGTAGAACAACCGCTAGATTGGCTTATGAGATATATCTATCTATCAAAGTTATTGTTAATAGCTTACATAACATTAACCTCCCTGTTCTGATATTACAAGGAGGGCAGGATAAGTTGGTCAATCCTGAAGGTGCAAAGTTACTATTTGATGGTGTCGGATCTAGTGATAAACTATTGAAAACGTATGATGCAATGTATCATGAAGTCTTCAATGAGCCAGATCATGACAGAGTTCTTAACGATTTACATGCCTGGTTGGAATGCCATGTCACAGAAAAGTGACATCTATGAATACTTACTAGGAGCCTATCATGGTTACAACCTTAGTTGTCAATTTCAATAATAAATACAGTCACGAAATCAAAACCATTAGGAATTCTGTTTTTACTCTGGAGCAGTATGTAGATCCGCAAATAGATTTTGATGGTCAGGACGAAAATGCTACCCACGTTCTTGTTAAAAATAATGATAAATTTGTAGGCACAGGGAGAATTCTTAGCGATGGCCATATTGGCAGAATAGCTGTATTGAAGAGTGATAGAGGGTTGGGATTAGGTATGGAAATTGTATCTGCACTCTTAAAGGAAGCGCAATCAAAAGGGCTTAGTAGGGCATATCTTGGTTCTCAAGAGTATGCTATAGGATTTTATTTAAAGCTGGGCTTTGTGCCTTACGGTGACCCATATATTGAGGCAAATATTGAACATAGATTTATGGAAATTATGTTCAAATAAATTCTCCGTTTATTTTCATTCCATCTCCTTTCGTTTAGAATTAATTTGTTGCATTACTTGATATATAGATATTAGTATGTTATAATATTAACTTCTTTTAATATATATAATGGAGATAAGCACAATGAAAAAAATAATTGCAGTTGCATTATTGGCATTCGCACTTAGCGCTAACGCATTTTGGAACAACAACAGCCCGTGGGGCAATAATGGTCCTTGGGGCGGATTTAACAATGGTCCATGGGGTTATAGTGATAACGGTATTTTTGGATTTAATCCATACGATTTTTGGGACCCAAGATGGTATATGGAAGAAATGGAAAACATGATGGATGAGTTTGATAGTGGCAACGGCTGGGGTAACAACGGCTGGGGTAACAACGGCTGGGGTAACAACGGCTGGGGTAACAACGGCTGGGGTAACAACGGCTGGGGTAACAATAGCCCATGGGGATACAACAACAGTCCATACAACAACAGTCCATA
>Ga0207990_1000192_pt1 | contig 35948 bp, 26 predicted proteins | sample ETNtaG_8_FD_185780 | JGI IMG/M metagenome (GOLD analysis project Ga0207990, IMG submission 185780) | Marine microbial and viral communities from oxygen minimum zone, Eastern Pacific Ocean - ETNP201406SV75 (SPAdes) (version 2) | ecosystem: Environmental > Aquatic > Marine > Oceanic ...
GGCAGATGTCACACGCAACCGGCTTTGGGCCCGATGCTCGATGGGCCACCATGGGTCCATGGCACGCGTACTGGTCACCGAGGAGGTCGCCGAAGCCGGCCTCGAGCGCCTCCGTGCGGCCGGCCACGAGGTTGACGTCCGCCTGGGACTGGACGACGACGGGCTCCTGGGGGCCCTGCAGGGCGCAGCGGCCCTGATCATCAGGTCGGCGACCCAGGTCACCGCCGAGGTCCTGGACGCCGTGGACGGCCTGCTCGTGGTCGGACGCGCCGGAATCGGCCTCGACAACGTGGACGTCCGGGCCGCCACCCGCAGCGGCGTGATGGTGGTCAACGCCCCGCTCTCCAACTCCGTGTCAGCCGCCGAGCACACCATGGCGCTGCTCCTGGCCCAGGCCCGCAACGTGCCCCAGGCCCACGCCGACCTGGTGGCCGGCAGGTGGAACCGTTCGCAGTGGGCGGGCGTGGAGCTCTCCGACAAGACCCTCGGCATCATCGGCCTGGGACGCATCGGGCGGATGGTCGCCCACCGGGCTACGGCGTTCGGCATGCGCTGCATTGCGCACGACCCGTTCGTGACCGAGGAACGGGCGCTGCGGGCCGGCGTCGAGATGCGCTCGCTTGAGGACCTCATGGCCGAATCAGACTTCGTGACCCTGCACCTGGCACGCACCCCGGAGACCGTCGGCCTCCTGGACGCCGAGATGCTGAAGCGCTCCAAGCCGGGCCTCCGGCTCGTGAACGTGGCCCGGGGCGGGATCGTGGACGAGGAGGCGCTGGCCGAGGCGGTCTCGGCCGGCATCGTCGCCGGCGCCGCCATCGACGTGTTCGCCTCCGAGCCCACCACCGAGTCGCCGCTGTTCGGGCTGCCGGGCGTGATCGTGACCCCGCACCTGGGGGCCAGCACAGTCGAAGCCCAGGACAAGGCGGGCATCACGATCGCCGAGCAGGTGGAGCTGGCACTGGCAGGCGACTACGTCCCGTTCGCCGTCAACGTCGACGTGGGCGAGGCCCCGGACGAGATCAGGCCGTTCGTGCCGCTGGCCGAACAGTTGGGGGCCATCTTCGGGTCGCTGGTCGACAGCCTCCCTGAACGCCTGGACGTCGAGTTCCGCGGTGCAATCGGCGCCGTGGATGATCGGTTGGCAACTCTCGCAGTGGTCAAGGGCCTGCTGGACCGGGTGGTCGCCGAGGCCGTCACCTACGTGAACGCGGGCGACATGGCAACCGAGCGGGGCATGGAGGTGCGGACCATCTCGACGGTGGAGTCATCCGACTTCCTGAACCTCATCACGTTGCGTGCGGGGTCCCATGCCCTGGCCGGAACGCTGGTCGGAATCAGGTCGGAGCCGCGGATCGTGATGGTCGACGACCACGCCATCGACCTGCCGCCGTCAGACCACATGGTGGTCGTCCGAAACGAGGACCAGCCCGGGATGATCGGCGTCGTGGGCACGGCGCTGGGCGACGCCGGCGTCAACGTCGCAGACATGGCGGTGGGCCACGTCGGCGACGGGCACTCGGCGATCATGGTGCTCTCCACCGGTGGACCGGTGCCCACACCGGTGCTCGACGACCTCAGGCGCCGACCGGGAATCATCTCGGTCCGCGCCCTGGATCTGGTCTGATCCGGAATCGGGGTTGCACCCGGCAGCGCGCCGGTGTCTACACTTGATGGCGATGCGACCGATCCTCAACCTCGAGCTGCTGACCTAGGGCGAACGCTCCACATACGCGTTCGCCCGAACCTCCTGCCCCCACCGGGCCAGGAGGTTCTCTGGTTTTCGGGAACGGTCCGCACGAGGTGGATCGCAGCCGGCAACCGGGGCAGGCACCATCGCACCGACCAGACAAGACCAGGTAGGACCAGACCCAGGAATGGAACCAGCCATGAGCGAGCAGACGAAGACCGATCGGGTGATCATCTTCGACACCACCCTCCGCGACGGCGAGCAGTCGCCGGGAATCTCCCTGGACGTCGGGGAGAAGCTGGAGATCGCCGAGCAGCTGGCCCGCCTGGGCGTCGACTACATCGAGGCCGGGTTCCCGATCGCCAGCCAGGGCGACTTCGAGGCCGTCCACGCCATCGCCTCGGCGATCGTGGGTCCGACCATCTGTGGGCTGTCGCGTACCGCCCACAAGGACATCGACCGGTGCTGGGAGGCCATCGAGCCGGCCGCCAGCCGCCGCATCCACACCTTCATCGCCACCAGCCCGACGCACATGGAGTTCAAGCTCAAGATGAGTCCCACCCAGGTGCTGGCCGAGGCCGCCTCGGCGGTGGCACGGGCACGTGAGTACACCGACGACGTCGAGTTCAGCCCCGAGGACGCTTCCCGCTCGGACTTCGACTTCATGTGCGACGTGCTCCAGGCTGCCATAGACAACGGCGCCGGAACGCTCAACATCCCGGACACGGTGGGCTTCGCCACACCGGTCGAGTGGGCCGAGCGCATCCGGGCGATCAGGGAGCGGGTGAGCGGCGACTACGTGATCTCGACGCACTGCCACAACGACCTGGGCCTCGCCGTGGCCAACACCCTGGCCGCCGTGCAGGCGGGCGCCCGCCAGGTGGAGTGCACCATCAACGGCATCGGCGAGCGTGCCGGCAATGCGGCCATGGAGGAGATCGTCATGGCGATCAACACCCGGCCCGACACATACGTGGGCCTCGGGGTGGACATCCGGACCGAGGAGTTGGCGAAGTCCAGCCGGATCGTGAGCCGTCTCACCGGCTACCCGGTCCAGTACAACAAGGCGGTAGTGGGCCGCAACGCCTTCGCCCACGAGGCCGGCATCCACCAGCACGGCGTGCTGAACGAGCGCACCACCTACGAGATCATGGACCCGGCGGCCGTCGGCCAGGGCGAGAGCAAGCTGGTGCTGGGCAAGCACTCGGGTCGGGCGGCGTTCCGCGATGCCCTCCAGAAGCTCGGCCACGACATCCACGGCGACGCCCTCAACTCGGCCTTCACCAGGTTCAAGGAGCTGGCCGACCGCAAGGTGCAGCTCAACGATGCGGACCTGGAGGCCCTGGCCATCGAGGAGATCGGCGGCAGCGTCCAACACGCCTACGAGTTCGTGAGCCTCGAGGTGAGGGGAGGCACGACCAGCACCCCGACGGCCGACCTGGTCATGCGGGTGGCCGGCGAGGAGGTCGCCGTCACCTGTGAGGGCGACGGGATGGTCGACGCTTCCTGCTCGGCGGTCAAGTTGGCCACGGGTGCGGAGGGCCGGATGACCGACTACAACGTCACCTCGGTGACCGGCGGCGTCGACGCCCTGGCCGACGTGGCCCTCACCTTCGAGGGCAGTGACGGCGTGAAGGTGTCCGGTCGGGGCCTCTCGACAGACGTGGTGGAGGCGTCGGCCCGGGCCTTCATAGGGGCGCTCAACAAGATCGCCCGGATCAGGGCATCGGGCGAGGACCCCAACGCCGTGGACCGACCCGGCCACATCGGCTGAGCAGCCCCGGCCGGTTCACCGCCACGGTGGGGTGACCGTTAGGTTGCGCCCCATGGCGGTCGATACCGGAGCGGAGGGCTACGACGCGTTTCCCCTCCGGTCGTTCCTCGACTTCGACATCCGGGACGGTCCGGACGGGGCCGCCGTCGCGTTCCTGGACGTGGACGACCGGCACCTGAATCCGAACGGGGTCGTGCACGGTGGGGTCGTCTTCACCCTGGCCGACACGGCCATGGGTCGGGCCACGATGGCGGTGCTGGGTGACGGGCAGATCTGCGCCTCGATCGAGGTATCGGTCCGCTACCTGCGGCCCATCCCCGGGGGACGACTTCTCGCCACCGCCTCGGTCCTGCGGGCGGGTCGCAGGATCGTGCACCTGGAGTGCAGCGTCACCGTCGACGGCGATGATCGTCCGGTAGCCATGCTCCAGGGGTCGTTCGCCGTGCTGGAGGCCTGAACCCTGCTCGGAGCCTCCGGGGTGCTGTCCGGGTCGGCTCTAGGACCCGACCTGCAGGTCGACGACCTGTAGGCGTGCGAGGCCCTCCAGGGAGTTCTCCTGGAGGCGCTGGCGTGAGTAGGACCAGAGGCCATCACCGATGACGAGGGTTCGCTGGATTGGCTGCACGTAGTCGCCATCCGGCCAGCAGGCCAGAAGGTCCTGATCCTCCGGAATGGCCTCCGGATCAATGCCGAACTCCTCGGCGAACCCGTTCCCCCTTGGCATGCGCTCGCACCAGTGGCCCTTCATGGTTGCGTCCACGCCCTTCTCACAGAACATGACGACTACGCCGCCCATCATCTCCTCCAGGCGACCGGAGTCACTGGTCAGCTCGTCCAGGTCCACCTCGGGGCACGGTGGCACCGGCTCGGCGCCCGGCTCGTCGGCGTGGTCGATGCGGCCCACCTCGGCCAGCGTGTCGTCGCCCACCCTCAGGACGACCGCACCGTTGTTCTCGGACCGCCAGTCGTTGAATGGCAGGACGGCCAGGTCCTTCCAGGCCAGGAACGCCCGATGGTCCCACTCGACACCGCTCTGGCCACCCTTCATGGTCCAGGTGGCCAGGTCACGTGGTGCGTCCAGGTCCGACACGTCGAACAGGGTGACCTTGGTGCCGGTGGTCCGGCCCTCGACGGTGGCCTCCTGGCCGATGCCCAGCACCCGGTCTGGGCCGATCGGATGCAGGTAGCCGCTGTACCCGGTGATCTTCAGCTCGCCGCGCACGACGGGTGCCGTCGGGTCGGAGAGGTCCACGGTGTAGAAGGGGTCGGTCTGGCGGAACGTCACCACATAGGCCACGTCGCCCACGTAGCGCACGGCGAAGATCCGCTCGCCCCGTCCCATGTCGCCGACCTGGCCGACCACGTCCAGGGTTGCGTCGTTGCGGGCCAGCACGGTCACCATCGATTGGGCGTCCTCGTCGAAGCGCCACGGGCCGCCCGTGGTGGTGGCCACCCGCAGGTGGCCCTCGTGCTCGGACAGGGAGAACTGGTTCAGGAGGTGCCCCGGCACGACGCCGGAGGCCAGGTAGGTGGTGGCGGCCGGGTCGGTCACGTCGAACTGGTGGACGGCCGTGTCCCATCTGTCGTTCCACCAGGCCACGCGCGACTCGTCGGCCATCTCCTCGGGGTCCACCCATGCGTTGGTCGTCACGTACAGGTTCTCGTGGCCCGCGTAGACGGTCGAGCCCTCGGCCAGCACGGCGGTGGTGGCTGGTGCGGCCAGCGGCCGGTCCAGCGGCATGGTCAGGACCGTCAGGGTCGAGAAGCCGGCGAACTCCATCGGTCGGGACACGTCGGTGCAGGCGTTCAGCTGGCCTTCGGCCAGGACCTCGCTGCCGGACTCCAGGACGAAGTCGGGCATCCAGTCGGAGAGCACGGTCTCGGCCACCACCTCGCGGTTGAACCGCTCGGCCCGTTCCTCGCCGGCCGGGCTCACCGGGTAGACGAACGGCAGCTCGCTGGGCGTGGTGGCCACGACGATGCGGGCCGAACCGCCCACCACCCGACTGGAGACGTGCCGGCCCTGCACTGTCAGCACGTTGGCGACCCGGAGGTCCGTCGGGTCAGACAGGTCCACCTCGATCACGCTGGTGAGGGGGCTCCACGTCCCGGGTGGCGACAGTATGGCCAGCGCTGGTGACGGGCCGTCGCCTGCCGGCTCGCCCCCGTCGTCGCCATACGGCTCGATTCCGTGACCCTCGTCCGGGTAGGTGTCGGCGATGAGGAAGGCCCGATCGCCAGCCAGCAGCAGGTCGCGGCTCCAGTGGCCCTCCAGGCGCAGCGAGCCGGTCAGCACCGCCGTCGGACCTGTGACGTCCACCAGGTGCAGCCGGTCGTCCTCGATGACCAGGATGCGGTGACCGTCTGTCTTGAGGATGTCGGGCTCGTCGATTCCGAGTTCCTGCACGTTGGTGCCCGAGAAGTCGACGCCCTCTTCCATGGACCGGGCCATGCCCGCCGTCGGGGCTGCCATGGCGACGTCAGTCGTCGCAACGCCCATCTCGAGCATGACGGGTCCTCCGAACCAGCCACCGCCCAGGCCGTACGGTCCGACGCGTTCGACGGCTTCGGCCCGCAGGTGGAGGAGTAGTTCGTCGCACTCGGTGAAGGCGACGAGGCCGGCCGTCAGCTGGGTTCCCGACACGTCCACCACGCCGGTCGTGGACGGTGGCGCGGTCGTGGACACCACCGGCGGCTGACCCGAGAGGCCCGGGCCCCCTCCGTCCGATCCGCACCCCGTGGCCAGGATTGCGAGGGCTGCCAGCACCGCAGTGGCCAGGCGGCCGAGGAGTACGCGTGGCACAGGGGTCATGCGGCCGCCGTGGGTCATGCCGTGGTTGGCATCCACGCCGGTCGGGCGGTCTCGAATACGGCGATGTCGTCCTCGTGTCGCAGCGAGATCCCGATGTCGTCCAGTCCCCCCATGTACCGCTCACGGGTGGCGGAGTCCATCGGGAACGAGCACGAGATCCCGGCGGCGGGAGCCTCCAGCGTCAGGTTGGCGACGTCCACGGTGACCACCAGGTCGGGGTCGGCCTCCACCGCGTCCAGCAGCGCCTCGCCCACCTCGGGCGTGACCTCCACCGGGACCAGGCCGTTCTTGGTGCAGTTGTTCCGGAAGATGTCCGCGAAGCGGGGCGACACCACCGCACCGAACCCGTACTGCTGGATGGCCCACACTGCGTGCTCACGTGACGAGCCGGTCCCGAAGTTGGGCCCGGCCACCAGCACCACGGCATCGGAGTAGCGCTCGTTGTTCAGGACGAAGTTGCGGTCGTCGCGCCACTCCGAGAAGAGGCCCTTCTCGAAGCCGGTGCGCTCAACGCGCTTCAGCCAGTCGCTGGGGATGATCTGGTCGGTGTCCACGTCGGAGCGACGTAGCGGCACCGCGGTGCCGGAGACGATCTGTACTGCTTCCATGGTCGCTCCTCAGTCCAGGTCCGTCGGCGTGGCGAACCTGCCGGCGATGGCGGTGGCGGCGGCTACGGCGGGAGAGACCAGGTGGGTGCGACCGCCGCGTCCCTGTCGTCCCTCGAAGTTCCGGTTGCTGGTGCTGGCGCAACGCTCGCCGGCGGTGAGCTTGTCGGGGTTCATGGCCAGGCACATGGAGCATCCGGGTTCCCGCCAGTCGAACCCGGCTGCGATGAACACCTCGTGCAGCCCCTCGGCCTCGGCCTGGGCTTTCACCATCCACGAACCGGGAACGATCAGGGTGCGTATGCCGTCGGCTACCCGCCGGCCCCTGGCCACATCTGCCACCGCCCGTAGGTCCTCGATGCGACCGTTGGTGCACGAGCCGATGAACACGGTGTCGACCGGCACCTCCCGGATCGGGGTACCTGCGGTGAGGCCCATGTAGTCCAGAGCCCTCTCGGCCGTCTCACGCTGGCTGGGCTCGTCGAAGGAGTCCGGGCTCGGGATCGTGGCGTCCATCCGCATCACCTGGCCGGGGTTGGAACCCCATGACACGTGGGGGACGATGTCGGCTCCGTCCAGCACGATCTCGGTGTCGAACACGGCGTCGTCGTCGGTGGCCAGGGTCCGCCAGTCGGCCACCGCCGCATCCCAGTCGTCGCCCGTCGGGGCATGGTCCCGTCCCTCCAGGTACTCGAAGGTGGTGTCGTCCGGGGCGATCAGCCCGGCCTTGGCGCCGGCTTCTATGGACATGTTGCAGACGGTCATCCGGCCCTCCATGGAGAGGTTCCGGACCACCTCGCCGCGGTACTCGATGATCGAGCCGATCCCGCCGCCGGTGCCGAGGCGACCGATGATCGCCAGGATCACGTCCTTGGCGGTGGAACCCTCCGGCAGGGTGCCGTCCACCGTCACCGCCAGGGTTCCGGGGCGCTGCTGGGGGAGGGACTGGGTGGCCAGCACGTGCTCCACCTCGCTGGTTCCGATGCCGAATGCCAGGGCGCCGAACGCCCCGTGGGTGCTGGTGTGGCTGTCACCGCACACGACGGTCATACCGGGCAGCGTGAGGCCCTTCTCCGGGCCGATGACGTGAACGATTCCCTGGCCGGGGTCGCCCATCGGGTAGAGGCGCACCCCGAACTCGTCGCAGTTGGATCGCAGCGTCTCGATCTGGATGCGGCTGACGGGGTCGGCGATGGGCTGGTCGATGTCGACGGTCGGCACGTTGTGGTCCTCTGTGGCCACCGTCAGCTCCGGGTGGCGGACGGTCCTTCCGGCCATGCGGAGGCCGTCGAAGGCCTGCGGGGACGTGACCTCGTGGACCAGGTGCAGGTCGATGAACAGCAGGTCGGGCTCGCCGTCGGCCGACCGCACCACGTGGCGGTCCCAGACCTTCTGGCTCAGGGTCTTCCCGGACATGGGGCTCCTAGTGGGAATCGGGGTCCGCTCAGGATACGGGGCCGTCTCCCGATGCCAGCCGCGGTACCGTCGGCGACGTGAGCACGCGCATGTTGATCATCTCGGCACTCGTCTGCGGGATGGGCCTACTGGTGGCCTTCACGGTCCAGGTCGTGATGGCACCGTGACCGTCCGGCACGACCTGGTGGTGGTCGGTGGCGGTCCGGCCGGCTACGCGGCGGCGCTCTACGGGGCGGCATCCGGCCTGGATGTCGGCCTCGTCGAGGAGCGCAACCTCGGCGGCACCTGCCTGCATGTGGGTTGCATTCCTGCCAAGGAACTCCTGGAGACCGCCTCGGTGCTGCGCACCGTGCGCGATGCGGCCGGGTTCGGCGTGGTGACCGGTGCTGGCGAACCGACCGTGGACCTCACGGTCAGCCAGGTACGCAAGCAGAAGGTCATCGACGGCCTCGCCAAGGGGCTGGGCTCGCTTCTGGCTGGGCGGGACGTCACCGTCTACGACGGGACCGGGCGCCTCGGGGTCGACCATGTCGTAACCGTCGACGGTCCTGGTGGTCCGGTCGTGGTCGCGGCCGACCACGTGGTGCTGGCCACCGGCTCGTCGCCGCGGACCATTCCGGGCTTCGAGATCGACGGCTCCCTGGTGGTCACCAGCGACGAACTGCTGTCCATCACCGAGGTGCCCGACCGTGTCGCGGTCATCGGGGGCGGGGCCATCGGATGCGAGTTCGCCTCCATGCTGGCCGACTACGGATCGGCGGTCACCCTGCTGGAGGCCGCCGTCGAGATCCTCCCGGGATGTGACGCCGACGTGGCCAAGACGGTCAGGCGTTCCTTCAGGCGCCGTCGCATCGACGTGCACTCTGGGGTCCCGGTCCACGGCCACGATCCGGCCGATGGAGCCACGACGGTCAGGTTCGGCGACGACTCCACGGTCGAGGTGGACCTCGTGGTGGTGGCCGTCGGTCGCCTCCCCCGGGGCGACTCCGCCGGCCTTGTCGGGACCCGCGTCATGGTCGACGAGAGGGGCTTCATCGGTGTCGACGACCGCCTCCGGACCGGCGAGCCGGGCGTCTACGCGGTCGGCGACGTCGTGCCCACCCCGCAGCTGGCCCACGTCGGCTTCGCCGAGGGGATGTTCGTGGTGAAGGACCTGCTGGGCGAGTCGCCCCGGCCGATCGATCCGACGACCGTGCCGTGGTGCATCTACAGCCACCCAGAGGTGGCGTTCGCCGGGCTGACGGAGGCCGCGGCGGTCGAGGCCGGCCATGACGTGGTGGTCAGCAGCCACCGGTTCGCCGGAAACGGCAGGGCCATGATCATCGGCGACGTGGACGGCCTGGTGAAGGTCGTGGCGGCGAAGGACGCCGACGGCCGTGCGGGTCGCATCCTGGGCGTCCACATGGTTGGACCGTGGGTCACCGAGCAGTTGGGGCAGGCCTACCTGGCCGTCAACTGGGAGGCCACGGTTGACGAGGTGGCCGAGTTCACCCAACCCCACCCGACGCTCAGCGAGCTGTTCGGCGAGACGGTCATGGCGCTCACCGGCCGGGCGCTCCACGGCTGATCCGATGGCCGACGTCCTCCTACCGCAGCTAGGCGAGACGGTCACCGAGGGCACCATCACGCGCTGGTTCTTCGGAGTGGGCGAGAGGGTTCCGGCCGACGCCCCGCTCTACGAGATCTCGACCGAGAAGGTCGACTCCGAGGTGCCGTCGCCGTTGGGCGGGGTGCTGGTCGAGGTCATCGCCCCCGAAGGGGCCACCGTCGCCGTCGGCGCCCTCCTCTGCCGCATCGACCCCGACGATCCGTCTTCTACCTCCTCTCCGTCCGCCGTCGCCGGCGTCGAACCGGCTGCCGCAGCTGGCGTTGCGTCGTCGGCCGGCACGTCGCCGACACCGGCTGGCACTGGTGGTCCGACTGCGACCCGGGAAGTAGGTGTGCAGGGAGGGCGGGCTTCCGGTCGTCTCCTCTCGCCGGTGGTTCGGCGGCTGCTGGCCGAACACGGCCTGGACCCGGCACGGGTCAGCGGAACCGGGCTCGGCGGCCGCCTCACCCGCCGGGACGTTGAGCAGTTCCTACGCGACAATCCCGGCCGGGCCGAACCCTTCAACGGCATCCGGAAGGCCACGGCCAGGCACATGGTGGGGTCCAAGGCCACCTCCCCACACGTCCTGACGGCCATGGAGGTCGACTTCGACGCCGTGGATCGCCTGCGGTACGTCGAGAAGGACGCCTGGCGGGCCGCCGAGGGTTCCAGCCTCACGTACCTGCCGTTCATAGTGACGGCGCTGGCCGAGGCGCTGGTCGCCTTCCCCCGTCTCAACGCCAGCGTCGGCGACGACGAGCTGATCGTGCACGGCGACGTGAACCTGGCGGTGGCCGTCGACCTCGGTTTCGAGGGTCTGGTGGCGCCGGTGGTCCGCAAGGTGGGTGACCTGTCGATCCGGGACCTGGCCAGGTCCATCCACGAGGTAGCCGGTCGTGCGCGGGATCGCAGGCTGGTCCCCGACGACCTGGCCGGTGGGACCTTCACCGTCACCAACCCGGGCCAGTACGGCACGCTCTTCCAGTTTCCGATCATCAACCAGCCGCAGGTGGCGATCCTGTCCACCGACGGGATTGCCCGGAAGCCGGCGGTGGTCGTGGACGCGGACGGTGTCGAGTCCATCGGGGTGAGGCCCCTCGGCATCCTGGCCCTGGCCTGGGACCACCGGGCGTTCGACGGGGCGTACGCGGCGGCCTTCCTGCAGGAGATGAAGCGGATCCTGGAGACCACCGACTGGGCCGCCCGCTGGGCGGACGAGGCCGACGGGGCGTGACGACGGGTCGAGGTTCCCGGCCGTTCCGGATCAGGTGGCTGGGGCGAGTCCGGTACCGCGACGCCCTGGCGGTGCAGCAGCGCATGCACTCCCACGCCGGGTCGGTTCCCGGGCTCCAGGACCACCTGCTGCTGCTCGAGCACCATGCCGTGTACACGCTCGGAGTGCGGGCCTCGATGGACAACCTGCTGCTGGCGCCCGACGAGGTCGGGGCCGACCTCGAGCAGGCGGATCGCGGAGGTGACATCACCTTCCACGGCCCCGGCCAACTGGTCGGCTACCCGCTGCTCCACCTCCCGGGCAAGAGGGGCGGGGGCATGGCCGACACGGTGGCCTACGTGCGTTCCGTGGAGGACCTCGTCATGGACGTCTGTCGGGACCTGGGCCTGGCTGATGTGGGGCGCCTCCGGCAGTTCCCCGGCGTGTGGGTGGAGCCGGACGGGCCCCGGCCCCGGAAGGTGGCGGCCATCGGGGTGAAGCTCACCCGGAGTCACACGATGCACGGCTTCGCCCTCAACGTGGACCCTGACCTGGCCTTCTTCGATCGGATGGTGCCGTGCGGGATCACCGGATACGGGGTCACCTCGTTGGCGGCCGAGGGGATCCACGCCACCATGCGCCAGGTCGTCGACCTGGTTGCCGAGCGGGCGGCCGGGCGCTGGGCCGACGGCCCGGTGGAGCGGGCCGACGTGGCCTGGGCGGACCGCACAGGGGACCTGAGCGCATTCAGTCGTGGTGAGGGGGCGGGCACCCGACCACCGGTGGGTCGCAAGCCGGAGTGGATGCGGGTGCCGTTGGAGACCGGCCCGGAGTACCTCCGCCTGAAGTCGATGATGCGCTCGCAGCGGCTCACCACGGTCTGCGAGGAGGCCGGGTGCCCGAACGTGTTCGACTGCTGGAACGACGGAACGGCCACCTTCATGATCAACGGTGGGCGGTGCACCCGGGCATGCGGCTTCTGCCTGGTCGACACCCGGCGCCCTGACGGCCTGGACCCGGACGAGCCCCGGCGCGTCGCCGAGGCGGTGGCCGACATGGGGCTGCGGCACGCCGTCGTCACGGCGGTGGCCCGTGACGACCTGCCTGACGGTGGTGCGGCCGCGTTCGTGGCGACCATCGCCGCTATCCGGGAGCGAAACCCCGATACCGACGTCGAGGTGCTCATCCCCGACTGCAAGGGGGATCCCGACGCCCTCCAGACGGTGTTCGACGCCCGCCCGGAGGTGTTGAACCACAACATCGAGACGGTGGCCCGCCTCCAGCGCAGGGTCCGGCCGTCGGCGTCCTACGCTCGGAGCCTCTCGGTGCTGGCCCGGGCCGGGGCTGCAGGCCTGGCCACGAAGTCGTCGATCATCGTGGGCCTCGGGGAGACAGACGATGAGGTGGATGGCTGTCTGGCGGACCTTGCCGCCGTGGGCTGCGACATCGTCACCATCGGCCAGTACCTGCGGCCCACCACCAGCCACCTGGAGGTGGACCGCTGGGTGGAGCCCGCCACGTTCGACCGTTGGGCGCAGGTCGGGATGGCGTCGGGGATCGGCCACGTGGAGGCCGGGCCGCTGACCAGGTCCAGCTACCACGCCCGACAGGCGGCGGACGCCGTGGGTGTCGCACCCGTTGTCGACCGGCCGGTGCAGGTCGCCCTGACGGCACGTCCGGCCTGACCGGCCCGTCGTCTCCCGCCGCCTTCCGTCCCCATAGCCTGTCGCCGTGTTCAGCCAGCGCATCGAAAGGGCCCGGGAGTCCATGGCCGGCCTCGGGGTCGACGTCCTCCTACTATCGCTCGGCGCCGACCTGCCCTACTTCTGCGGCTACGAGGCCATGCCGTTGGAGCGTCTCACCATGCTGGTCGTGCCGCGCGACGGTGACGTCCACCTGGTGGTTCCGTACCTGGAGGCGCCCCGGGTCGTCGAGCGTCACGAGGTGTTCGAGATGGTCACCTGGCGCGACGGCGAGGACCCGATCGCCATCGTGGCCGACCTGGTGGGTGCCTCGACCACGGCGGCCATCGGGGACCAGACCTGGGCCGGATTCGTGGTGGACCTGGCGTCGGCATGCCCGGGGTTGGGGTTGCGTCGTGCCTCTGAGGTCACCGCTCCGATCCGCATGGTGAAGGACACGGCCGAGGTGGAGGCACTACGCCGGGCGGGTGCGGCGGTGGACCGGATCCTCGCCGACGTCCAGGCCGGCAAGGTGGCCCTGGTCGGGAGGACCGAGGCTGACGTGGCGGCCCAGATCGGCCGGCGGATCCTGGATGAGGGCCACCACAGGGTGAACTTCGTGATCGTGGCCTCAGGGCCCAATGCGGCCAGCCCCCACCATGAACCCGGCGAGCGCGTCATACGCCAGGGCGAGGGCGTGCTGTTCGACATCGGCGGCACCATGGCGGGGCCGGACGACGTCGGCTACTGCTCGGACATCACACGCTGCGTACACGTGGGCGAGCCACCGTCGGGCTTCGCCGAGCTCTACACGGTGCTCCACGATTCGCATTCGGCGGGCGTGGCGGCGGCCACCGTGGGTACGCCGTGCGAGGACGTGGACGCGGCGGCGCGAGGGGTCATCGACGACGCCGGCTACGGGGAGTTCTTCGTGCACCGGACGGGTCACGGGATCGGCGTGGAGGCCCATGAGCACCCGAACATCGTGGCGGGCAACGAACTGCCGCTGGTGGCCGGTCATGCCTTCTCGGTCGAGCCGGGCATCTACGTGCCGGATCTCTGGGGCGCCCGGCTGGAGGACATCGTGGTGGCCACCGTCGACGGGCCCGACGCCATGAACCGGATCGACCATGGCCTCGCCGTGGTCGACGGTTGAGCCTTCGGATGCTTCCGGGCCGGGCGTGATCGACCTCGACGCAGCCACCTTCCTGCTCCAGTGGGCGGTCGGCGGGCTGTTCTTCATGTGGTTGACGGGGCGCCGCCGCGAGGTCGGCATCGGCTACGGCTGGACGATCCGGATCACGTTCGGCCTCATGGCCGCTGGCGGCGTGGTGGTGGGCCTGGCTCTCGATCCGGTTCCCGTCAGGGACGCCTCGGCTGTGGCCGTGGTGGTCGCCACGGTCGTGGCCATGGTCGTCTCGGTCCTGCGCCGCCGGGCCGGGGTGGCGGGCCAGCGTGGGGTGGAGGAACGCCGGACGGCGAGGGTGGCGGCCATGACCGGCGTCGACCGCGACCGGGTCGACTACGACGACGCCGTGCCCGAGTTCCCCCCGTGGCTGGACCTCGTTGCGCCGGTCGTGGGCCTGGTCGGCCTGGTGGCAGGTGGAATGGTCGCAGGCGACCCGGCCCTGCTGGCCGTGGCCCGGACGCTGGTCGGCTCCCTCTTCCTGGGAGCGGTCACCAGCGCGATGCTGCTCGGGCACTGGTACCTGGTGCAGCCCGGGCTGGCCCGTGGACCGCTCATGGAGCTGGTCACCTGGACGGGCCTGGTCTGGCCGTTCGAGCTGCTCGTCCTGCTCTGGCCGACGGGGATGCTCTCGGTGCTGGACGGGTCCATCCCCGATGGCTACAACGGCCTGCTGGGCTGGTTCTGGGTGGCCTGCACGGTGTCCACCCTCGGCCTGGTGGTAGCCACCCGGGCGGCGCTCGCCGAACGCCAGTACGCGGCGGTGATGGCTGCAACCGGCCTCCTGTACCTGGCCATCCTGACCGCCTTCGGAATGGACCTCGTGGCCAGGGCGGCCCTGGCTTGAGAGGCGGCCCTCCGTCCTCCGGGGTCGGGCCTGCAGGACTACCCACGGATAGGATCCGCGGCCTGACGACGGTCTCGGAGCGGCGATGAAGGTCTATACGCGCAGGGGTGACGACGGCACGACCGGGCTGTTCCATGGCGGACGGGTGGCCAAGGACTCCCAGAGGCCGACCGCCTACGGCGACGTGGACGAGCTCCAGGCATTCCTCGGCCTGGCCCGTGCGGCCGCCACGGGCGAGCTGGCCGAGATCCTCGTGGGCCTGGAACGCGACCTCTGGCTGGTCATGGCCGAGCTGGCCTGCAACCCCGACCGGCTGGACCTGCTGGTCGAGTCGGGTTCGCTCTCCACGCCCGGGATGGTGGAGCGCCTGGAGGGCCTCATAGACGACGTTTCGGGTCGTTTCGAGCTGCCCACGGAGTTCGTGGTTCCCGGGGAGGACGAGGTGTCGGCCCGTCTCGACGTGGCTCGCACGGTGTGCCGACGGGCGGAACGCTCCTCGCTTTCGGCTGCCGCCGAGGGATCCTCCGTGGTGCCGTACCTGAACCGGCTGTCGGACCTGGTGTGGACGTTGGCGCGCTGGCAGGAGGGGGTCTCGCTCGCCACCCGCTCGGTGCCGGACGGGTCGTCCCCCGGTCGGGGTTGACCGGGCCTACAGCTCCCGGGGCCGACAGGACCGTGACAGATCGCAATGGGAGGAACCCGTATGCCAATCCAGTTCTCCACCGCCCGTAGGGCTCCGGCCCGTGCCGAGGTCGTGGCCCACGGTCTCACCGTCGAGGCCCTGACCGCGGACGGGCCGCTTCCTGCTGGCCTGGACAGCGGTGACCTTGGTCGCCTGGGGTTCACTGCCGGGGCCGACCAGGTGCAGGTGGTTCCAGCCGAGGGCCGCCTGGTGGTGGCCGTGGGCCTGGGTCCGGCCGACGGGGTCGACCCGGCCGGCCTGAGGCGGGCATCGGCGACCCTGGCCAGGGCGGTCAGGGGTCGACGTTCGCTGGCGCTGGACCTGGCTTCGGTGACGGACGGCGTCCCAGGGCCAGAGGCGGCCCGGGCGGTGGTGGAGGGTACGGCCCTGGCTCTCTACAGGTTCGGGTACAAGTCCACGAAGGACGAGGACCGCCTGGCGAAGGTGACCCTCGTTGGCAGCACCGCGGCCGGGGTGCGTACCGCTGTGGACCAGGCCATGGTGGTGGTCGAGGGCGTGAAGCTGGCCCGAGACCTGGTGAACGAACCCGGTGGCAGCCTTACGCCTCCGAAGTTCGCCAACCGGGTTCGCCGGATGGCACGCGACAGCGGCCTCACGGTGAAGGTCATGGACGAGGCGGCGATAAAGCGGGCCCGTCTGGGTGGCCTGCTGGGCGTCAGCCGTGGCTCCACCCAGCCGCCCCGGTTCGTGGAACTCACCTACACGCCGAGGGGGCGCCCGAAGGGAACGCTGGCGCTCGTGGGCAAGGGGCTCACCTTCGATTCCGGTGGCCTGTCCATCAAGTCCGGCGTGGGCATGATGGACATGAAGATGGACATGGGTGGTGCTGCGGCCGTGGTCGGGGCCATGTCGGTGCTGCCGGTGCTGGCGCCGCGCTGTCGGGTGCGGGCGTACCTGCCGATGACCGACAACATGCTCGGCGGCGACGCCACCCGTCCCGGTGACGTGCTCACGATCCGCAACGGGAAGACCATAGAGGTCCTGAACACCGACGCCGAGGGTCGCCTGGTGCTGGCCGACGCCCTCTCCATGGCATCGGAGGCGAAGCCGGACGCCATTGTCGACCTGGCCACCCTCACCGGCGCCTGCATGGTGGCCCTCGGTCCACGGATCGCTGGCCTCATGGGTCGTGACGACGGCTTCCTGGCCCAGGTGGAGGGCGCCTCGGCCCGTACCGGCGAGCGCGTCTGGCGGCTGCCGCTTCCCGCCGACTACAGGCGCATGGTGGATTCGCCGGTTGCCGACATGAAGAACATCGGTGGTCCCCACGGCGGGGCCATCACCGCTGGCCTCATCCTCGGCGAGTTCGTGGCCGACGGGATCCCGTGGGCCCACCTGGACATCGCCGGTCCGGCCTTCGTCGACGGCGACGACTCCGAGGCCACGCGGGGCGGTACCGGCTTCGGCGTCCGCCTCCTGGTGGACCTGGCCTGCTCGTTCACCCCCGGGGGCTGAACTAGGCGTCGGCATCGTGCCGCCCGGTGGTCGGCCCGAGGGAGGGGTCGGGTGTCGGTCCGGGCGGTGCCGTCTGACCTGTGTCCGGAGGGGTGCCGGTAGCAGGTCGCGGCGACCGTGGGCTCAGGCGGCGCCGTCCAGCGCCGGGCGTTCTCCAGGGTCCCGGGTGGCCGATGGTTCGGCCGTGCCCGATGGTGGGGCGGCGAGGCGGTGCCGGATGTTCCCGGCCCAGCCGGCGGCGGTGTCGCACAGCCCGGTGTCGAACCGCCATTCCCGGAGCTGCCTGGCGGTGGCCTCGCGGTCCTCGCCTAGCTGCACGAGGGTCAGGGCGAGGCGTCGGATCCGTCGTGCCGGGTCGTCGGTGGTGACAGTCCGCTGTGGCGCTGCATGCCGCGTCCTGCGAGGCTCCGGCGATGGACGAGCAGGGAGTGCCGCCAGCCGGAGAGCTGGAGGCGGCGGTCCTGGCAGCGGCAGCCCTGGTCGCTGGTGCCGGTTCCGTCACGGTGCTGACCGGGGCGGGAATATCGACCGACAGCGGCATCCCCGACTTCCGGGGACCTGAGGGTGTCTGGACGAAGAACCCGGAGGCCGAGAAGGCATCGGACATCCGCTACTTCATGGCCGATCCGGGTGTTCGCAGGGCCCGCTGGGACGTCCTCGCCCATGGCGGAATGTGGGACGGCGTAGAACCCAACGACGGGCACAGGGCCCTCCTCCCGCTGGAGGTCGGCGGCCGCCTCCACACCCTGGTAACCCAGAACGTGGATGGCCTGCACGTGCTGGCCGGAACCGACCCCGCCCTCGTCGTGGAGGTCCACGGAACCGTGCGCCGGGCGATGTGCCTCGGGTGCGACTGGCGTGCCGACATCGACGTCGTCCTGGACCGGGTCCGGGCAGGCGACCTGGACCCCCACTGCGGGGACTGCGGTGGCCTCCTCAAGTCCGCCACCGTGAGCTTCGGCCAGGGCCTCTTCGAGGGTGACATGGAACGCTCCCTGGCGGCGGCCCGCCAATGCGACGTCCTGCTCGCCGTGGGCTCCACGCTGGGCGTCTACCCGGTGGCCCTGATGGTCCCTGAGGCCGTCGACCACGGCGCCGTCGTCGTGTTGGTGAACGGCTCGCCGACCGAGATGGACCACCTGGCAGCCGTGAACGTGCGGGGGTCGATCAGCGAGGTGCTGCCGCGCATCGTCGGCCGGCCTGCTGCCGACGGTGGTTGAATCCCGACCAAGTCAGTAGGCTTTCCCGCATGGCGACATTCCGAGACCTCCTTGCCGATGCCCGTTCGCGCATCACCGAGACCGATCCGGCCGGGGCCGAGGCCCTGCTGGCCGACGGCCACCTCCTCCTCGACGTCCGCGAGCCGGACGAGTTCGAGCAGGGGGCCATCCCCGACTCGATGCACATCCCCCGGGGGAACCTGGAGTCCGGCATCGAGAACCGGGTGACCGACCGCGACCTGCCGATCGTCGTCATGTGCGCAGGCGGCGTCCGCTCGGCCTTCGCCGCCGACACGCTCCAGCAGCTCGGCTACTCCAACGTGGTCTCGATGGACGGTGGCTTCAACCGCTGGAAGGACGAGGGCCGCGAGTGGCGTACGCCGCGCACCCTCAGCGCCGAGCAGCGCAACCGCTACCAGCGGCACCTGCTCCTCCCCGAGGTGGGGGAGGAGGGCCAGCTCAAGCTGCTGGACGCCAGCGTCCTCCTGCTGGGGGCCGGCGGCCTCGGTTCGCCCGCGGCCATGTACCTGGCCGCCGCCGGTGTCGGCAGGCTGGGCATCGTCGACATGGACGTCGTGGACGAGTCCAACCTGCAGCGCCAGATCCTCCACAACCTGGACCGCATAGGCGACCGGAAGGTCGACTCGGCCAAGAAGACCCTCACCGCGCTGAACCCGGACGTGGACGTCCTCACCTACGACGTGCGACTGGGCGCCGACAACATCATGGAGATCCTCGACGGGTACGACGTCGTGGTGGATGGCGCCGACAACTTCCCCAGCCGCTACCTGCTCAACGACGCCACGGTGAAGTTGGGCATCCCCGTGGTGCACGGCTCGATCTTCCGGTTCGAGGGCCAGGTCACGGTGTTCGACCCCCGCAACGGCGTCACCTACCGGGACATGCTCCCGGAGGCGCCGCCCGCCGAGTTCGCACCCAGCTGCGCGGAGGCAGGCGTGCTCGGCGTGCTGCCCGGCATCGTGGGATCCATCCAGGCCCTCGAGGCCATCAAGCTGATCCTGGGCCTGGGCGACAGCCTCTCCGGTCGCCTGGTGGCCTTCGACGCCATGGACATGTCGTTCCGCGAGTACCGGTTGCAGCGTGACCCGTCGCTCGAGGTGACGTGGGAGAACCGTGACCGCGTCCAGATCGCCGAACTGGACGGGCTCTGCATGCCGAAGGTGACCGCACCGCCCGAGGGTTGACCCGGCTGCGACCCGACGGTCGCACCACGGGTCCGACGTTGCGGCGTCGGGGTTTCCGTCGCACCATGCGAGACTCGCCGTCATGGCCCGACTGGCGATAATCGGTACCGGCTACGTCGGCCTGACCACCGGCGCCTGCCTGGCCCACCTCGGCCACGACGTGCTCTGCGCCGACGTGGACCTCGACAAGGTGGAACGCCTGAAGGCGGGCGAGGTGTCGATAGTCGAGGCAGGCCTGCCCGACCTGGTTGCCGAGGAACTGGCGGCCGACCGCCTGGGGTTCACGTCCGACGTTTCCGGTTCGGTCGTCGACCGGCAGGTGGTGTTCCTGTGCCTCCCCACCCCGCACGCCCCGGACGGTTCCGTGGACCTCTCGTACGTGGAGGCCGCCGCCGCGACCATCGGTGCGTCCCTTGCCGCCGGGGCGGTCGTCGTGAACAAGTCCACGGTGCCGGTCGGGACCACAGCCGTGGTCTCCGGGATCATCGGTCGCGACGACGTGTCGGTGGTGTCCAACCCGGAGTTCCTGCGGGAGGGCTCCGCCGTGGCCGACTTCCTGGGACCTGACCGGATCGTCATCGGCAGCGACGACGAGAACGCCACCGGGATACTGCGGGCCCTCTACGACGGGATCGACGCCCCGATGGTCCTCACCGACCCGGCGTCGGCCGAGACCATCAAGTACGCCGCCAACGCCTTCCTGGTGACCAAGCTCTCGTTCGCCAACGCCATAGCCGCCGTCTGCGAGGGCGTCGGCGCCGACATCGACGACGTCGTGCTGGCGCTCGGCTACGACAGCCGCATAGGAGCCAGCCACCTCAGGCCGGGTCCGGGATGGGGCGGGAGCTGCTTCCCCAAGGACTCCCGGGCGCTCATCCACCAGGCGGGCCGGGCGGGTTACGACTTCGAGTTCCTGGACAGTGCCATCCGGGTGAACCGCCAGCAGTTCGACCGGATAGTGGACAAGGTCCGTCGGGCCGTCGGCGGCGACCTGGCCGGTCGGTCCGTGGGTGTCTGGGGCCTCACCTTCAAGGCAGGAACCGACGACCTGCGGGACTCGCCAGCACTCGAGATCGTGGATCGACTCCTGGCCGCTGGAGCATCGGTCACCGCACACGACCCGACGGTCCGGGACCGTCGTGGTCCGGTGCCCGCAGGCGTGGTGGTGGCCGAAGGCCCGTTGGAGGCCTGCGCCGGAGCCGACGTCCTGCTGGTCCTGACGGAGTGGCCCGAGTTCACCCAGGTGGTCCCGGCCGACGCCGTGGCGGCCATGGCCGGCCGAGCCGTGGTCGATGCCCGGAACCTGCTGGACCCGGGCCCGTGGCGCGACCTGGGCGTCGGTTTCGTTGGCATCGGTCGCTGACCGCCCGACCGGATGCCTGGAGATCCCGACAGATGCTGATGCGGATACTGGACCGGCTACCCGAGGGCACGGTCGCTGTCGGCGGTGGCCTCGTGGTCAACGGCCTGGCCGCATACACGTTCATAGCGTTGGCCTCCCGGGACCTCGGAGCCGAGGCCTATACGCCCGTCGGCCTGCTCTGGGCACTCAGCTTCCTCCTGGGTCCGGGGTTCTTCCAGCCGCTGGAGCAGGAGACGGCGCGCGTCATCGCCGGCCGGTCCGCCAATGGCCTGCGGTCCGTCGTCCGTCCGGCGGCGATCCTGGGTGGTTCACTGGCACTGGCCCTGGCGGTGGTCGCCGTCGTGGCCGCACCGTGGATCGTGGACAGCCTCTTCGCAGGACACGGCATCCTGTTCGTCGCACTGCTCCTGGTCCTCGTCGGGTTGGGGACCGGACACCTGGTACGTGGGGTGCTGGCCGGCCTGGGCCGCTTCGGCGGCTACGCCCGCTACTTCATCGGTGACGGCATCGGTCGCCTGCTGCTCGTCGGGATCGGTTCGCTGGTTCTCACCGACGACGTGGCGGTGTACGGGCTGGCCGTCGGAGGCGCACCCTTCCTGGGAGTGGCTGCCGCCCTGACCGGCCGACGCTCTGGTGCAACTGCCGGGGGACCGGAGGTATCACAGTCGGCCACGGCCACGGCCACGGCCATGGCCACGGCGCCGGTGCCGGACGCCGTCGTGTCGGGCCGTCGCGCCGAGCTCGCAGCGCTGGCCCCGGCCATGGGGTTCCTGCTGGTGGCGTCGGTCTCCACGGCGATCGTGCTGAACGTCAGCCCGCTGGCTGTCGAGCTCCTGGCCGGGCCGGATCAGGGCGACGAGGCCGGAAGGTTCCTGAACGCCCTGCTGGTTGCCCGGGTGCCGCTGTTCTTCTTCCAGGCCGTGCAGGCCTCCCTGCTGCCCAAGCTCTCGTCTCTGGCCGCCGACGGGCGCCTGGTGGAGTTCCGCCATGTCCTCGCCCGGCTCCTGGCCCTCGTCGGGGCACTGGGGGCGGCAGCGATCGTCGCCTGCGCCCTGGTCGGACACCTGGTGGTCGAGATGGCCTTCGGTGCCGGGTTCGCCGTCGGACGTCGCGACATGGTCCTCCTGGCGGCCTCCAGCGCCGTCCTGATGATCGTCCTGGCCCTCGCCCAGGCGCTCATCGCCCAGCGCTGCCAGGGTCGGATGGCCCTCGCCTGGTTTGCCGGACTCTGCGCCTTCCCGGTGGTGCTGGCCTTCGGCGGCGACCTCTTCCTCCGTGTGGAGTTGGCGCTGCTGGCCACGGTGGTCACCGCCATGGTGGCGATGGCGGTGCTCCTCGCCAGGCGGCCCGGACTCCTACACTGACCGCCGGGCGGAGCGGGGCCTTCCGGCACGTCCGTCGAGCCCGTGGACGTAACCAACTTGGACCCTCAACCCAGCCGTAGAACGCGCCGCCGGACGCGACCGCTGCATGCCGACGCCATCAGGTCGGTTCTGGTGGTGGCGGCCCTCGTGGCGACGCTGTTGGTCACAGCGGTGCCGGCCGGTGCCCAGACGGTCGTGACCGTCGAGGCCGGCGACAGCCTCTCGGCGATCGCCGTCGAGCACGGCACCACGGTCAGTGCCCTGATGGCCGCAAACGGGATCACCGACCCGGACCGGGTCTACATGGGCCAGCGGCTGGTCATCCCCGGAGCCGGGGCAACGCCCACCACACTGCCCACGATGGTCGTGGTGGTCCAGCGCGGCGACAGCCTCTCGGCCATCGCGGCCGAGTACGGGGTCACCATGGCGGCGCTCATCGAGGCCAACAACATCACCGATCCGGACACCGTCCACGTGGGCCAGGAACTCCAGGTGCCGGGAGCGACGCGTCCGATCACCCCCACCGGTCCTGTCATCATCACGGTGCGATCCGGCGACAGCCTGTCTGCGATCGCAGCCGAGCATGGAGTATCGGTCTCGGCGCTGATGATCCAGAACGGAATCACGGATCCTGACCGCCTCTCGGTAGGCCAGCAGCTCACCATCCCCGGTTCGATGCCGCCGGCCTCCACGTTGCCGCCGCTCATCGTGACCGTGGTGTCAGGCGACAGCCTGTCTGCGATCGCGGCCGCCCAGGGCGTGACCGTTTCGGCGCTGATGGACGCCAACGGGATCACCAACCCGAACCTGTTGTCCATCGGCCAGCAGCTGCGGATTCCCGGCCGTTTCGCCCCGCCGATCTACTCGATCGACTACGGCCCGGTCGTCGTCGACGGCCGGGGTTGGGGACACGGCCGTGGAATGGGCCAGTACGGGGCACTGGGGTATGCCATCGACGAGGGCTGGGGACGAGACCAGATCCTCGACCACTACTACGGCGGCACCACGCCCATGGTGGTCCCCGATGTGGAGATCGGCGTGCGGCTCCTGTCTCACGACAGCAAGCCGACCACCGTCTACCTGTCCGACGGCATCCTGCTGGTCGGCGACCTGCAGGGCCCGTGGACCGTGGTCGATGCCAAGGTGGTGCGCATCGTGCTGGACGGTGACATGGACCGGTACCGCGTCTACTCGGGCTCCTCCTGCGGTGGCGATTTCACCGACACGGGGGTTGTGCTGAACAGTCCGGTGGCCCGCATAGCCCCGGCCTGGCCGATCGGATCCACGCCGTACTCGACCGGGGGAGTGGCGTCGACGGCCGACGGTATGGCCTTCGACCTGGTGGACCAGGCGGAGGCCGGCCTGGATCAGACCCTGCAGCTCTGCGAGGGGGCGACGTCGGCCACCTGGTATCGGGGCGAGATCCGGGCGGCGCGCTACGGGGCGCGCCAGCGGACCGTGAACTGGGTTGCCATCGAGCAGTACCTGCGCTCGGTGGTGCCCAGCGAGATGCCATCGGTCTGGGCCGCGATGGGTGACGGGGCCGGCCGCCAGGCCCTCGAGGTCCAGGCGGTGGCCGCCCGCTCGTACGCCCTGGCCGAGGTCCGCTACGAGTACGCCAAGACCTGCGACACCATCCGCTGCCAGGTCTATTCGGGGCGGCGGAGTCGTCGTGGTGGCAGCGGCTGGGACCACGAGACCGCTGAGACGGATGCCGCCGTGGCCGCCACGACCGGCATGGTCCGGCTGATGGACGGCGTCGTGTCCAGGACGGAGTTCTCGGCCTCCACCGGTGGCCATACCATCACGGCTGACTTCGTGGGCGTGGTTGATGCCGGGGACGACGTGTCCATCAATCCGGTGCATCGCTGGACCGACGAGGTGGATTCGACCCGTGTGGCCGACGCATTCGGCCTGGGACCCCTCTACGAGATCCAGGTCATCGAACGCGATGGGTACGGCGACGATGGGGGTCGCGCCGTCGAGGTGGAGTTGCGTGCCCGCGACGGCAACAGGTTCGTGGTCTCCGGTGACCGCTTCCGCAGGGAGTTCGGCCTCCGCTCCAACTGGTTCGGGGTGGTCTACGGGCCGCCCGACGCCGGGTCCTCATTCCCGGACCCCCAGGTGGACGAGTACCGCGTCGCCTCCGCCTACTCCGTCGAGGACCTCGCGTCCGTGGAGGCTGCCGCCGACCACCTGCAGATGACCACGGCCGAGTTCCAGCGGGCCGCTGTGTGGGTCGTGGCCTTCCTCGTGAACCTCTCCGGGAGCGACCCCAACCCGGTCGACGCCCCGGAAGTGACGGGTTCAGAGAAGGTGACCACCGCCTACTTCGCAGCCGACGGCGACCAGCAGGCCCTCGAACAGGTGGCGGCCGGGTTCGCACTGGGTGGGGCCGATGCCCAGACCGTCGCGGTCACCCTGCTGGTCTTCCTGGTGGGCCTGTCCTCGGCGGCGGGGCGCTGAACGTGGCGCCACGCGTCGTAGCGGCGGATCCGGCCCGGGGGCGCCCGGTACCCTCGGCGGCGTGAAGGGTCTGATCCTGTCGGGGGGTAGTGGACGGCGCCTGCGTCCGCTCACCCACACCAGCGCCAAGCAGCTGGTTCCGATCGCCAACGTTCCGATACTCCACTACGTGGTCGCCGACCTCGTGGGTGTCGGCGTCACCGATATCGGCATCGTCGTCGGTGACACCGGCGACGAGGTGCGGGCGTCGGTGGGCGATGGCAGCCGCTGGGGGGCTTCGGTCACCTACATCGACCAGGAGGCGCCTCTGGGCCTGGCCCATGCCGTGCTCATCTCCGAGCCGTTCCTGGGCGACGAGCCGTTCGCCATGTACCTGGGCGACAACATGTTCGAGGACTCCCTGGACGAGGTGGTCGAAGGCTTCGACGGGTCCGTCGCGGCCCGGCTGCTGCTGGCCCACGTGGACGACCCGTCATCGTTCGGGGTGGCGGAACTGGACGCCGACGGTTCCATCTCAGCCCTGGTCGAGAAGCCGTCGGAACCGCCGTCGGACCTGGCGCTCGTGGGCGTCTACCTGTTCGGGCCACGGATCCACGAGGCGGTGCGTGCCATCGGGCCGTCACCCAGGGGAGAGCTGGAGATCACCGATGCCATCCAGTGGCTGCTGGACGCCGGCGAGGCCGTCGAGCACCGGGTCCTGGATGGCTGGTGGATCGACACCGGCAAGAAGGACCCGCTTCTGGCCTGCAACCGCCTCGTCCTGGACCGCCTGGACGGCGATCGGGTGGTGGTGGACGACGGAGCCGAGGTGGTGGACTCCATCCTCGTCGGCCCCGTGGTGGTGGCCGCCGGGGCCCGGATCGTCGACAGCACCGTGGGCCCGTACGTCGCAGTGGGCGGGAACTGCAGCATCGAGCAGTCCACCGTGGAGCATTCGGTGCTGATGGAGGGAGCCTCGGTCACCGGCCTGGACCGCCTGACGGCCTCGGTGCTGGGCCGCGAGGCCGAGGTCTCGGGTGTGTCGGGGGAGGAGGTCGGGCTCTCCCTGCTGTTGGGCGACCACTCGGTCGTGGACGTGGCCTCCGGTGGCCCGGGAGGCGGGACCGATGGCTGAGGTGCGTGCCTCCAGCGAGATCCTCGGCGTCGTCCTGGTGGATCCCGTGGTGCACGGTGACGAGCGCGGCCTGTTCGTCGAGACGTGGCGGCAGGAGTGGATGCCCGACGCGCCTCCGATGGTCCAGTCCAACCGGGCTGATCGGACGGCCGGCGCCCTCGTGGGACTGCACTACCACCGATACCAGGCCGACTACTGGTACGTGGTGGCGGGCTGTGCCCGGGTGGTCCTCCACGACCTGCGGGTCGGCTCGCCCACCCGTGGTGAGACGCTCGGGCTGGACCTGGGTGGTGACGGACCGCAACGCCACCGCGGCGTCTACATCCCGCCCGGTGTGGCCCACGGCTTCGCGGCGGTCACCGACCTGACGCTCACCTACCTGGTGGACGGCTACTACGACCCGGCCGACGAGATGGGGGTGGCCTGGGACGATCCGGCCGTCGGCGCCGACTGGGGGGTGGCCCAGCCGGTCCTTTCGGCCCGCGACATGGCCAACCCGGTCTGCGCCGACCTCGTCGACGACATGCGACCGGTGTACGGGGAGCGCTGACGTGCGCCTGCTCGTCACCGGCGGCGCCGGCTTCATCGGTGCCAACTTCGTCCATCGCGCCGTCGACCGCGGTGACGATGTCACCGTCTACGACTCCCTCACGTACGCAGGCAACCTCGCCAACCTGGTGGGCCTGGAGGGGCGACCCGGCTACGCCTTCGTCCATGCCGACGTCTGCGACGGCTCCGCCCTGGCAGATGCGATGGCTGGCCACGATGCGGTGGTCCACTTCGCCGCCGAGAGCCACGTGGACCGCTCCATCTCCGATGCCGCCCGGTTCGTGACCACCAACTGTGCCGGCACCGCGACCGTGTGCCAGGTGGCCCTGGAGGTGGGGGTCGATCGGGTACTGCACGTCTCCACCGACGAGGTGTACGGCTCGATCCTGGACGGTTCGTCCACCGAGGGCGACCCGCTGGCCCCCAGCTCGCCCTACTCGGCGTCCAAGGCCGCCTCCGACCTGATCGCCCTCTCGTACCACCGGACCCACGGTTTGCCGGTGGTGGTGACACGGTCCACCAACAACTACGGCCGGTTCCAGTACCCGGAGAAGGTCATCCCGCTGTTCGTGACCAGGTTGCTGCGGGGCGGGCATGTTCCGCTCTACGGGGACGGCGGCAACGTCCGCGACTGGTGCCATGTGGACGACAACTGCGCGGCCCTGGAGCTGGTGCTGGCCGACGGCGAGGTCGGCACGGTCTACAACGTGGGTTCCGGCAACGAGATTGACAACCTGGACCTCACGCACCGCCTGCTGGGCCTCTGTGGGGCGGACTCCTCCAGCATCGAGTACGTCGCCGACCGCCCCGGTCACGACCGTCGCTACTCGGTGGACACCCGGCGGATCCGTGCCCTGGGATGGGTGCCTGTCCACGACCTGGACGACGGGCTGGCGGCGACCGTGGCCTGGTACCGGGACAACGACGACTGGTGGGAGCCGTTGCTGGGGAACGGATCGTGAGGGTCCTGGTGACCGGCGCCTCCGGTCGCCTGGGCCGCGAGGTGGTCCGGGCGTTCGCCGACGACGGACCGGTGTTCGGGCTGTCACGGACCGCCCTGAACGTGGCCGACCGCGAGGCGGTCCATGCTGCGATCGCCTCATGCACGCCGTCACTGGTGGTGAACTGCGCCGCCTGGACCGACGTGGACGGCTGCGAGGGAGATCCCCGGCGGGCGCAGCGGATCAACGCAGCGGCGGTCGGCTACCTCCGGGAGGCTGCCGACTCGGTGGGCGCCCACCTCGTGCAGCTGTCCACCGACTTCGTCTTCGACGGGAAGGCCGAGGTGCCGTACGGCGAGGACCACCCGACCGACCCGTTGAGCGTCTACGGGGCCGTCAAACTGGCCGGCGAGGCGGCGGCCGGTCCGTCGGCCACCGTGGTGCGGACCAGCTGGTTGCAGCCTGCGGACGCCCCCGGAATGGTCGAGCGACTCATCGTCGCCCTGGGGATCGGCGGGCCGGTGAGGATGGGCGATGAGCGGGTGGCCTGCCCCACCTTCATCGCCGACCTCGTACCCGTGCTGCGGTATCTGGCGGTCGAGCGGGTCGCCGGGGTGGTTCATGCCACCAACGCAGGCCCCACCAGCTGGTACGACTTCGCCCGTGAGGTGGCGACGGCTGCGGGGCTGGACCCGGGTTGCGTGGTACGAACCGCCGATCCTGGTCTTGATGGCACCCTGCCGGCCCGACGGCCGCTCTACTCGGCCCTGGACAACTCAGTGCTGAGGTCCCTGGGGGATGTCGCCATCCGCGACCATCGCGAGGCGGTGGCCGAGGCGGTGGCCAGGGCGGTGGGCTGATCTTGCACGTCGACGCCGGCGAACGCATCGCCAGAGGGTCGGACCGGACCCTGGACCTGGTGGTCGGGGCGCTGGCCATCTGGACGGTGGTGTTCCATCTGGCCCGCCTGGTCGGTCTGACCCGCGACCCGGCGTTCGGACTGTGGGTGCTGGCGACCGTCGTCCTCGCAGTCCTCCTTGCCCGATCGACGGGCGGCTGGGCCTCAGTGGGGGGCCATGGTTCCGCTGGTCGGATACCACCGACGCCGGTGGTGCTGGGCCTCGCCACCGCGGCGGTGCTGGCGTTCGTCCAGGTCGACGGCCTCTGGTGGCCGCTGGCCTGGTTGGCCCTGGTGGGTGTCCTGGGTGCCGCGGCGTACTCCGTGCGGGACGGGGGGTCGACACCGGCCACGACCGTCCGCGCCGCGCTGCACCGCACCTCGCGTACCGCAGCGGTTTCGGTGCTGGTGCTGGCCGGTCTGGCGGCCCTGCTTGCCCTTGTGATGGTCCGCCCCGACCTCGACGACGTCTTCGTCGTGAACCGTTCGGCGTGGGTGGCCGCCAACGACACGGTGTTCCCGGATCGCGACACCATCTTCAGCGACGACGTCCTCCCGGTGGAGCGCCCGGCGGCCCTGTCCACCTCGGTGGAGGCCCTGCTGGGTAGCGCCGCTGCGGCCGGCCGGGTTTCTGCCGTGGCGCTCACGCACCTCGGGTTCGGGCCGTTGATCGCGGCGCTGGCCGTGCTGGCCACCTGGCGACTCCTGCGGGGCCTGGGTGCACGCTCGGCGGCGGCCGCCACATGGGCGGGGACGCTGTTCCTGATGCTGGACGGTGCCGTGCACGGGTCGTTCGGGAACTTCTTCGCGGGCCGTTCATGGCAGGGCAAGGCGGCCTTCCTGCTGCTGGTCGTTCCCACCCTCTGGCACCACGGGGCCGCCTACGGCCGGACGGGACTGCGACGCCACCTGCTGGCCCTGGCGGCCGGGGTGGTCGCCGGGTTGGGCCTCACCTCCTCGTCGGTGCTTGTCGCCCCACCGGTGGTGCTGGCCGCTGTGGCCGCCACGGCGCTGGACGCCGGCGAGCCACGTCGCATCGCCCGTTCGGTGGCCGCTGCCGCTCCGGCCCTGCTGGCCGGGTGCTACGCCCTGTTCGCCGCGCCGCAGAGGCTCGGCGACGCTGTCGCTGTCCTCGGCTTCCTGGACGTACGACGGTTCCTGGACAGCGGTACGGAGCCGATCGCCATGATCAGGATGGTGTTCGGCGAAGGGCCGGCAGCCTTGGTGGCCCTGGTGGCAGCGCTGACCGCCTGGGCGGTGGTGGGCTCCCGCGGGTCGCGCATGCTGCTCCTGGCCGGGCCGGTGGTGGTGTTCGGGGCCTTCCTGGCCCCCGGGGTGCTCGATGTCCTGGATGCTGCCGGTGAGGCCGATGCGGTGGCCTGGCGCACCCTGTGGGTGCTTCCCCTCCCGGCGATGGTTGGCCTCGTGGTGACTGCAGGTCGACCCGGGGTGCGGGCCGCCCCGGCGGTCTCGGCGGCCGTGGTGCTGGTGTTCCTCCTGCTCGTCGGTACGCCGATCACGAGCAGCGCCAACCGGGGGACCGAGATGGTGTGGCCTCCGGTCGTGGACCTGCCGCGGCCCGAGGTGGAAAGCGCCCGGACCCTCATCTACATGGCGCCGGTCGGCGGCACGGTGGCCGGGCCGGCGGACGTGGACTTCGCCGTGTCGGTCCTGGGTATCGACGTGAGGGCCGTGAACCCCCGGGCCTCGTACCTCCGCGGCCGCCACGCCGGGCGGGACTTCAATGCCCTGGACCGCCTCACCCTCACGCACGCGCTCGAGCACGGCTACGCCGAGTGGGGTCCGGAGGCGACGGCCCGGGCTCTCGACGTGCTGGCCCCGGACGTGGTCTGCCTCCGGAAGGGCCGGGGCCACGAGGTGGTCGACGTGCTGGCGGCGGGCGGCTACGTCACCGCCGGCGTGGACGACACCTGCAGGTTCTTCATCCGCTCGACTGGTTGACCCGGGCATTAGCGCGAACGTCGCGCCGGCTGGTTCAGCCCAGGCGCCGTACCAGGGAGGCGAGGAGTTTCCCGCCGGGGAGGCGCTTCAGGGCGGCCAGCCGTCGACGCATGCCAGAGCGGTGGCCGGCACCGACCGTCCGGTCGGCCACGCTGCGGCGACCCACGGCCCGCAGTTGGGCCACGTGGGTGGCGATGTCGCCCCCGATGGCCTCTACCCGCAGGGCGGCCTCCGCCACGTGCAGGTGGTCGATCGAGGGGTCGCCCACGGTTCCGGGCAGCAGGCCGCAGAACCTCGCAGCCATCCTGTCCACCGTCGTGGTGGCCGGCCACGGGTGCCGGGTGCCTCCGGCGACCACGGCGGCGGCCAGCTTCCAGCAGGTCCGCACGGCGGCCAGGTCGCGGTCCACGCCACCGGCCGCCTCCCACTCGTCGTCCACGAAGAGCACCTCGGAGGGGCGTTCCACGGGGCCCACGAGGTTGTCCAGACCCAGGTCCAGGTGGTCTCCGGGTAGAACCGTCCGGGATCCGGCGGAGAGGAAGGGGTGGGCCTCGTCGTCGGTGACCTGTCGTTCGGTGGCGGAGCGGTCGGCCACCGCCCACCAGGTGGCCAGGACTGCCCGGACCCCGTCGATGTCGCCGGCCCGGAGGCGGTCCAGGGCCACCTGCTCGAGGTTGGGACCCGGCGTGTAGTCGTCGGCCGTGCCGCCCGGCGATCGCAGGTGCAGCCAGCCGCCCGCGGACCCGTCGGCGTCGGTCCGGTGGATCGCACGCCGGTCGATGCGTCTCAGGCCGCCGCCGGTGAGCCGCCGGACCCGGAGGTGCGCCCGCCGCCGATCACCGGTGAACCGCCATGCGAGGGTGTCGCCGTCCGAGCGCCTCTCCAGCACGCCTTCGTCGACAGCGGCAACGACCAGGAACGAGTTGGCCATCTCCGCACCCATGCCGGCGGCCACGACCTGGCGTTGGATGGCCCGCTCGTCGCCGGTTATCCGGCCACCCATACGGCTGCGGTCGATCGGGGGGCCGACGAGCTGGTCTACGAGGTCCACGGCGTCGGGTTGGTCGAAGCACCGGTCGGTCAGGATGGCCGTCGGCAGCTTGTAGTCGGGGAATGGCTGGTACCAGCGCTGGGCCGTCAGGCCGGCGCCGTTGAGGCGCTCTGCCAGCTCGGGCCTGGAGAAGGTCCGAACGGTGGCCGTCTCCTCGGTGGTGGCCACCTGTGGATAGCCCTCGATTCCCACGAACGCCATTCCCAGGTGGTCCTCGTCGGCCTGCAGCCAGTAGGCGAGGCCGAAACGGTTCTCGATGGCCACCACGAGGGCGCCGCCGGGCCGCAGCAGCCCGGCGAGGTGTCCCAGGAACCGGTCCGGGTCGTCGCCGGAGTACTCCAGGACGCCGATGCACAGCACCAGGTCGAAGCCCTCGTCGTCGGCCAGGTCGGCGGCACTGCCGTGCCGGACGTCCACGTCCAGCCCGGCACAGCGCAGGGCTGCCGCGTCGGCCCGCAGTGCGTCGCCCTCCACGGCCACGACGGTGGCTCCCTGCTCGGCTGCCCAACGGCTGTTGACCCCGCTGCCCGCTCCAACGTCCAGGACGCGGACGCCGGGGCCCAGTCGGATCGGATGCAGCAGGTTCGTGCGGGCTCGCCCGAAGTGGTAGCGGGTCGGCCAGTCGTCGATGTGGGCGGCCAGTTCGTCGGAGCCACTGGAGCGGTCGGTGGCGGCCTGCAGGATCGTGGCGATCCGGTCCTCGGACCCGTCCCGCCAGCGCCGGTCGTTCACTGGCCGGCCGATCGTGCCGACCAGGTGCCGCCCAGGGCCACCAGGCCGTTCTGGTGGTCTCCGCCGGTCGGCTCCACCTCGAAGCGCACCAGGTGCGTGTGGCGCTCCAGGACCTTTCGCATCGAGTGGTCGTGGAGGGCTACGGAGAGCTCGTAGGTGCCGGGCTGCACGGCCAGGGAACCGATCGCGTAGTCCACCTCGACGAGGCCATCGTCGTCGACGGCACGCGAGGCCGCACCGGAGTTGATGCTGGCCACATGGGTGCCATCGGCCCGGTAGAGGCCGAGGGCCACGGTGACCGGCTCGTCGGCCCGTCCGGCGTCGTAGCGGACCCGGAACCGCACCGGCCGCCCTGAACCCACCCGGTGCATCTGGTGGCCGTTGGCGTCGACGAGGTCCACGGACCTCACCAGGTCGTCGGGTCCCAGCCCGCCGAACCGTCGGCGGGGGACCGGCGTGGGGGCCGTACCGTCGGTGCCGCCGGCCAGGAACCGGTCGATCACCTCGGGCGACGGCCCGACCGCCTGCAGCGTTCCCTGCTGGATCCAGGCGGTCTGCTCGCAGAGCCAGCTGACCATGTCAAGGTCGTGGCTGACCAGGATGATCGTGCGCCCCTCGGCCTTCAGTTGGGCGAACCGGTCCAGGCAGCGCTTCTGGAAGGAGTGGTCGCCGACGGCCAGGACCTCGTCGACCAGCAGGATCTCCGGCTCGACGTGGATGGCGACCGAGAACCCGAGCCGTACGTACATGCCCGACGAGTAGTTCCGGACCGGTTCGTCGATGAAGCGGTCCAGTTCGGCGAAGCCCACGATGTCGTCGAAGCGTCGACGGATCTCCCGGGAGGTGAAGCCCAGGATGGCGCCGTTCAGGTAGACGTTCTCGCGGCCCGTCAGCTCCGGGTGGAAGCCGGCGCCCAACTCCAGCAGGGCCGAGAGTCGACCGTCGACCTTCGCAGTGCCCTCGTCGGGCCTGAGGATTCCGGCCAGCACCTTCAACAGGGTGCTCTTTCCCGAGCCGTTGCCGCCGATGATGCCGAAGGTGGAGCCGTGCGGGATCTCCAGGTCCAGGCCCCGTAGCGCCCAGAACTCCTCGTAGTGGACGCGGTGCCCGGCCAGCACGGTGGCCTTCAGCGTCCAGTTCCGGTCGTGGGTGAGGCGGAACTTCTTGCCGAGCCCTTCGAGGGCTATGGCGTTGGGCAATGTGGGAGTCACGCTCAGACCTCCTCGGCCATGCGCGGCTCGAGGCGGTTGAAGACCCGGAAGCCGATGGCCAGCACGATGCCGGTGGCCGCCACGATTGCCAGCCAGCGTTCGGCCGATGGGAACCGCAGGTCGTAGAGCACGTTGCGGTAGGCCTTGGCCCACGAGACCATCGGGTTCAGCTGGTAGAGGGTGCGGTAGCCGATGCCCAGGAACTCCTTGTCGGCGGGGACCATGTTCAGCGGGTAGAGGATCGGCGTCAGGAACATCCACGGGGCCAGCGCAACTCCCAGGAAGTGCTGGACGTCCCGGAAGTAGACGTTGGCTGCGCTGATCATCAGGGCCAGGCCGATGGTGAACAGGAGTTGCAGCATCATCAGGGCCAGCAGCACCGGGATCCACTGGAACGTGATGTGGCCCTGCAGGATGGCGATGAGCACAAGCAGCACGGCCATCTCGACCAGCAGGGTGAGGAAACGGGCCAGCACCGACGAGGTGGGCAGCACCCAGCGGGGGAAGTAGATCTTGGTCACCAGCGGTGCGTTGGCGGTGATGGCACGGGTCGCCTCGGTGAGGCTGGTGACGTGGAACTGCCACGGCAGGAGGGTGACCAGCAGGAACACGGCGTAGGAGTCCAGGCCGCTGGGGTCGCCGACCGAGGGCTGGATCCGCAGGAACACCGAGAAGACGGCCGAGTAGACGACGACGGCCACCAGCGGGTTGAGCACCGACCAGGACCAGCCCAGGGCCGACCGCTTGTACTTGCTGCGAAGGTCGCGCAGGGTGAGGTTGACCAGCAGGTCGACCTGGAGGAGGGCGTGGAGGTCGCGGCGCGACCGTGGCAGCCGGGACTGTGGCACCGGCGGAGCCTACCGGCCACCCTCCCGGCGGTCGGGGGCGCCCGGGCATGCGGCGGCGTCCACGGGTATCGGCCTTCTACGCTGGTCGGGATCCTCTGATGACCTCGATGCCCCCGCCCTCCTCGCCGGCAGCCCTGCCGGAGCCCTCCGGCCTGTACCTGAGGCTCTGGCGTGCCGGGTTCCGTTGGCTGTACGTGCTGGACGCCGTGGGGATCCTGGCGGTGACGGTGCTGGTGACGGTCGTGCGCTTCGGTACCGACTGGCCCGAGCCGGGCGAGCTGCTGGTCGGCATGGTGGCACTCACGGTGATCCTGCAGCTGGTCTTCTACTTCGGTGGGCTCTACGAGAAGCAGGCCCGCCTGGGCCACCGGATGTGGTTCGCCCGGGTGGTCGGCCTGACGTTCGTCGGCCTGGCCGTCGGGCTGGTGGTGGTGCTGCCTACGGGTCGCTACGCCGTTCCGAGGGCCAACCTGGCGGCGGTCGGCGTGGGAGTGGTACTGGTGGCCACCGGAAGCCGTGCCATGTCGCGGCGGTTGCGGTCGAGGCGTTTCGGACCACCGCGTGTGCTGCTCGTCGGGTCGTCGGAGCAGACGGCCCTGGCTGCCTCGCACCTGTCCGAGACCGACCGGATGGCTGAGGTGGTCGCCGAGGTGCCGGTCGGTACAGGCGTGGTCGCCGCAGTCGAGGACCACGGGGCCACCGACGTGGTGTTCGTGGACGACGTGTCCCTCGGAGACGTCATGCCCGAACCCCTGGGTGCCCTGGACGGCTCGGGTCGCGGCGTGTACCTGCGGGTCACGGCGACGACCGCCCTGCTGGGGTTGCGCGACGTCCGCGAGATCGGCGGCATGCCGTACGTGGCGATCCGGTCACGGGCCCTCCACCCGCACCAGGTGAGGTTGAAGCGCCTCGTGGAGTTGGCCGTGCTGCTGGTGGCCGCCCCGCTGGTCGTGCCGGTGCTTCTGCTCGCCGGCGCCTACGTCCGGGTGGTGGCCGGCAGCGGGGTGCTGTTCCGCCAGGTTCGCACCGGGCGCGACGGCGTGCCGTTCACCCTGGCCAAGTTCCGGACCATGCGCCATGGTGCCGAGGCTGACGGGGCGGCCCGCCTGGCTGTGGTGGACGATGACCGGGTCGTGCGGGGCTGTGGTTGGATGCGCCGCACACGCCTCGACGAGCTGCCGCAGGTCTGGCACGTGGTGCGCGGTCAGATGTCCCTGGTCGGCCCCCGGCCGGAACGCCCGGAGCTCATCTCAGAGTTCGAGGCGGCCATTCCCGGCTACGGGCGGCGCCACGAGATCGCACCGGGTATCACCGGGCTGGCCCAGGTGCGGGCCGGCTACCACACGGACCCGGCCTACAAGCTGGGCCATGACCTGCAGTACCTGATGTCGTGGTCGCCGGTGCTGGACCTCCAGATCCTGGCTCGCACGGCGCTGGTGCTGTTCCGGCCCGGTAGTTGATGGCCGATCCGTCGGGGCCGATGTCGGTGCCGGACGTGGCCGTCGTGATGCCGGTACGCGACGGGGAGGCGACGCTGGCCGATGCCGTCGCCTCGGTGCTGTCCCAGGAGGTCGACGCCACCCTGGAGGTCTGCATAGCCGTGGCGCCGTCCGCTGACGGGACACGGGCCGTCGCCGACGCCCTTGCGGCCTCCGACCTGCGGGTGTCGGTGGTGGACAACCCGGCAGGCGTCACGCCTGCAGGCCTGAACGCTGCGATCCGGGCGACCACCGCCCCGGTGGTGGTACGCCTCGACGCCCACGCCGAACTGGGGCCGGGATACGTGGCCCGGGCTCTGCAGACCCTCGGGCGCACCGGTGCGATGAACGTGGGCGGCGTGCAGGAGCCCCGGGGCCGTACACCGTTCGAGCGGGCCGCCGGTCGGGCCATGGCGTCGCGCTTCGGTGCCGGCGACGCCCGCTTTCACTATGGGGGCCCGGAGGGCGCCGTCGACACCGTCTACCTCGGGGTGTTCCGGCGTGAGGCGATCGAAGCGGTCGGCCTGTTCGACGTCTCGCTGGTCCGCAACCAGGACTACGAGCTGAACTGGCGG
>Ga0207990_1000194_pt1 | contig 35595 bp, 40 predicted proteins | sample ETNtaG_8_FD_185780 | JGI IMG/M metagenome (GOLD analysis project Ga0207990, IMG submission 185780) | Marine microbial and viral communities from oxygen minimum zone, Eastern Pacific Ocean - ETNP201406SV75 (SPAdes) (version 2) | ecosystem: Environmental > Aquatic > Marine > Oceanic ...
CCTGTTGCCAAAAAAGGTGGATTTCTCTCACCTTACTGGGAAGATAGTGTTCTTAAATTTCAAAAGATGGTAGCAGAGGCTGTAATAAAATCAGCAAACAACTATTAATGGAGGAGCTATGACTACAGAAGGTAAAGACAATGATTACAGATTGGCACACACTATGATTAGAGTGTTGGATCTTGAAAAATCAATCAGCTTTTATTGTGACATTCTAGGTATGCAGGTTTTAAGGCGCACTGATTATCCTGGAGGTCGCTACACCAATGCATTTGTTGGTTATGGGCCAGAGACGGAATTTCCAGCGCTAGAACTGACACACAATTGGGATCAAGAAGAGCATTATGATAAAGGCAACGGTTGGGGGCATATTTGCATTGAAACGCCTGATGTTTATCAGGCTGTTGACGATCTTGAAGCTCAGGGCGCAAAGATAATCAGCCCTGCCAAACCGATGAATGCCGGTACCCGTATTCTTGCATTCATCGAAGACCCAGACGGGTACGTTGTTGAATTGAATGAAAAACTTAAACTGGAGCAATAATTAACCATGGACAACAAACCAAAGCTATACAAATTTTCCGATATAGAGCACCGCCTACACACATTGGAACCAGGAAAAAGCTATATAAAGCCTTTTGTTACCAGTGCTGTCAGCGACACTATGTGTGGTGGATTGAATTTTTTAAACCAGGTTTCGGTTCCTTGGGACCTAACCTGCGATGAAATTATTTATTGCATGGAAGGCACATTCCGATTGACTTGCGATGGCGAATCATATGTTTGTTCACCAGGGGACGTGCTGTATATTCCTCGGGACAACAAAATTGCATACGAATGTGATGAAAAGTGCGTGATATTCTATGCCGCCTACCCTCACGATTGGAAGCAGCAAGCAGGCATTACATTTGTGCCCGGCATCGACCCAGAAGATATGCCTCCGATTGAAAATTAGCTCATATTTAGACAACCCTTTTTGTGAAGATAGTCGTTGCCCCAGATTCATTTAAAGAATGTCTATCGGCAGCAGATGTCGCTGAGGCAATTTCTGCAGGTCTGGCAAAAGTTATTCCTCATGCTGAAATTATCAAACTTCCGATTGCCGATGGCGGCGAAGGCACCACAGAAGCTCTAGTAAATGCAACTGGCGGGGAGTTTTTTTTCGCAAAGGTCAGGGGCCCTCTTGGTCACAAGCATGGAGCTCGCTGGGGAATTCTGGGTAATCAGCATACTGCTGTCATTGAAGTTGCAGCTGCATGCGGCTTGGATTCCCTACCCATCGAACAAAGAAATCCATTACTCACAACAAGTTATGGCGTTGGCGAATTAATTATAGAGGCACTTAATAGCGGCGCTAGAAAAATAATTCTTGGACTCGGCGGAAGTGCCTCTAATGATGGTGGCGCTGGATTAATGCAGGCGCTGGGAGTTAAATTTTTGGATGCAAGTGGCATCGATGTAGCTCCTGGCGGTGGAAATCTTCAGTTCATTCAAAATATTGACATTAGATCTCTTGACCCGCGACTAGCTAATGTCCAGTTTGAAGTTGCCTGCGATGTAACAAATCCCTTGATTGGCAAAGAAGGTGCTTCGGCTGTTTTTGGCCCTCAAAAAGGAGCCGATAGAGAAATGGTTAAGAGGCTAGACCGAAACTTAACACATTTAGCGAACAAGATAAAACATACCATTCATAGAGACATATCAAATATTAAGCGTTCTGGGGCTGCTGGCGGTATCGGCGGTGCAATGATTGCTTTTCTTAATTCAGAACTAAAAAGTGGCATTGAAATTGTACTAGATTCGCTTGATATAGATAGGCATCTTAGCAATGCTGATATGGTTATAACTGGCGAGGGTCGCTTTGATAAACAGAGCCTAAAAGGCAAGGCTCCAATAGGGATTGTAAAACGTGCCGCTCAATATGATTGTGATGTATATATTTTAGCTGGCTCGGTGGGAAAGGACGTTCTCGAGCCAGAGTCTTTAGGTATCAAAGAAATAATAAATATCTCACCAATAAATGTGGCGCTTGATATTGCTCTAGAATTCGCCTATGAGAATCTCGTAAATGCCTCATCCAAATTGGCAAAAATTGCAATTAACAATTAACTGTATTTCTTTCCCCATCGCTCAAGGGTGACTGTTGCCAATAAAATAATCAGAATACCCAGCCACTGGGAATAGCCGAGTACATTTCCTAGCAAAACAACCCCAAGAATGATTGTGAAAACTGGCTCCATATACATCACATTAGCTGTGCGAACAGGGCCAATTTTTGCAATCGAACTAAAGAAAAAGTAAAAACCACCGCTCATGCCCATCGCTGAAAGCATGCTCCACATCAACATATCTGGTGTAACCGATGCTATCGGCTCTGCGGTGTTTACAAAATATATCAATAAAAACACTATTGACGGCAAGATTGTAATGTATTTAACCAATCCCCATCCTGGCTCTACGCTCTCGTGACGGGAAAGAATGTTGACGCATACTTGTGCAACTGAAGCGACCAATCCCCAGAATACTCCCCATAAATTCCAGCCAGTGGAATTCCCCTGAACCATTATCCAAATACCAAACAAAGACACAAGAAGCGCTATAACTGACAACACATCAACAGACCTGCTCTTAATCAATGAGTTGGCGAAAAAAGTAATGATTGGAAATGTGTAAATTACGACTACAGCCAGACTTAGCGGTATAAGCTTTATGGAATACATGTATGAGGCTATGAATAAAGCCTGCAATATACTAATTAATACCAACCTAGTATTAATTTTCTTGGTTTTTTGTTTTCTAGGCTTCTTATCCAAAACACTAGAAAGGGCAAGAGTACTGATATAGCGAACACAAAGTAGCAGGAACACGCTACCTCCGGCTTTGTAAAAGTAAGGAACCATAGCGGCTGCAAGAGAAAAGAAGAAAGCCGCCAAAATTGCTGACAGTACACTTATTGAGAGTTTAGTGTTCATAGAAAATACAAATACACCTCGAGAAGAGAAACTGCATTTTATATTCCCTTAAGAGCCAGAGTCAAGAACTATATTTGTTTGTTAAAGAAGTTGCTGCCTTAAATAACCCGGCCTATTGGTTGCAATTGAGCTTACGCCCCACTCCAATAATTTTTTAGCAGTTTTGCTGTCATCAACAGTCCAGGAATGGTATTCAAAACCTGACTGGATGATAGTATCAATTAGTTTTTTAGAATTCATATTATTTGAGCCCAAACCATCAGCCTTAATATCCTTCAAACAATCGAGCAGCTCATTACTATCGACCGGTGATGCAACATCATATAACAAGTTTGCTTTGATATCAGGAGCAACAGACTTCAATGCCTTAACTACACTAGCATCAAATGCAATGATTGAAATTTGCTCCTTTGTTAGATTTGAATTTATTATCGCAGTTATAAGAGCTGGAACAATTTCAGGTCCACACTTGACCTCAATATAGACACCTTTGTTATCAGGAACTGTTTTAAAAACATCACTAAGCAAGGGGACTGATTGTGATGGAATATTATCAAATTGGAAAGATGCGTCTAGACTACTAAGTTCTGAATAAGTGCTTTCTGAGACAATCATTTTTTCACCACAGGTGCGAGAGGTATCTTCATCATGCATGCATACTATCTGGCCATCCTTGGTAAGACGAAAATCGCCCTCGATAGCGTCAGCATTTTGAAGCCAAGCCAGACGAAACGCTTCAAGGGTGTTTTCAGGCGCATCTTTCGAGGCGCCTCTATGAGCAACAATCATTAACAACTCACAAATAAATATAACTATTATAAACGCTGTCAATTATAGTGACACTTAACGCGCTCTTACAAATGTCGCGATTAATCTTAGTTGACTCGTTTGTATTTAGAATAAAGAGATTGCCAATTCCATCCAGTAGCTTGGCATTACACCAAGAACCAGAATCAGAGCTCCATTGATGGAAAGAATAATGCGCATGTCCATGGGCGCAGTTACTGTAAGCTCTTTTTCAGCATCATCAAAGTACATTGTTTTGATGATTTGAAGGTAGTAATAGGCACTGATAACCGCAAATACAACTGCAGCAACCGCTAAATAAATATAGCCCGCCGAAACGACTTGCTGAAGAATAAACAGTTTAGAATAGAAACCAATGAATGGAGGTACACCAGCCATTGATAGCATAACAAATAGCATTATTAAGGCAAACCAAGGTGAGTGTTTGCTCAAGCCCCTGAAGTCAACAATTTGATCTGCTTCAAATCCTTGCTTGTTCAAAACAATGATAGTGCCAAAAGCTGCCAAACTCATTAATACATAAGCCAAGACATAAAAGGCAGCGGCACCATAACCTTCAACGACACCAGTTGTAAAACCAAGCAAGATAAAACCGATATGGGAAATAGTTGAGTACGCCAGCAAGCGCTTTATATTTGTCTGCATCAAGGCAACTAATGAACCTAAGCCGATAGAAAGAATTGCAAGAATCATGAACAAATCAGCCCAATAAGCTTGTAAGCCACCAAGACCATCGATTAGTAGGCGCACCAACATAGCAGTTGCAGCAATCTTCGGCACAGTGGATAAAAACATTGTGACTGAAGTCGGGGCGCCATGGTAAACATCAGGAACCCACATATGGAATGGTACAGCACCAAACTTAAATGCGACACCAATAACTAGAAATACTAAACCGAAGTTTAGAATTAACACCTGTTCTGAAGTTAAACTTGAAATCATTGCAAACGATGCAATGTCAGCAATATTTAAGCTACCAGTAACACCATAAATCATTGACATGCCATAAAGCAATAAGCCAGAAGCAATTGCACCCAGAATGAAATATTTAAGTGCAGCTTCAACAGCAACTGCACGATCCCTGGCCATCGCTATCATGGTATACAAAGACAGAGACATAATCTCCAAGCCCAAGTAGACTGTTAACAAACTATGAGCAGAAACCATGACCATCATGCCAAGCACTGAGAGCAGGGATAGAATAAAGTACTCGCCTTTCAATAAATTATGTGCTCTTAAGTAATGCCGAGAATAAACCAAAGCCACTATGGTAAAGACCATCATGAAGACTTTGAAATAAGAGCCGATGGTGTCAAGCACAAAAGTGCCATCAAAAATAACAGCCGATTCGCCGATTAGATTAAATGCAAAGTAACCGGTGATGGCTAGTGTGGATTGAGTTAAGTAATAAGTGAGATTTTGGAAGCGCTCAGAGACAAACAAGTCAAGTAGTAATATTAATGCGATAGCAGCCACCATAAACAACTCTGGAAGAGCGAAAAATAGGTCAGCGGTATTGAATTGATAATCCATCATAATGCCACCGGCAGTTTGGTTGTGAGTGCTTGCTCAAGCAGGCTGACCATTGAAACATGCATCACTTCAATCAAAGGTTGGGGATAGACTCCGACAGCTAAGACAGCTACTGCTAGAATAGCCAATACAAAAAACTCTCGAGCATTAATATCACTTAAAGTACTGACATCTGGATTCACTATAGGACCCCAGAAAACTCTCTTCACCATCCACAATGTGTATGCTGCGCCTACTATTAAAATCATTGCCGCAAAGAAGGCGTACCAGAAATTTGCTTGAAGTGAACCTAGAATCACCATAAACTCTCCGACAAAGCCTGAAGTGCCAGGAAGACCAGCATTTGCAAGGGCAAACAGGACTGCAAAGCCAGTAAATTTTGGCATTGAATTAATCACACCACCGTAGCTAGAAATTTCTCTTGAATGTAGTCTTTCATAAAGCACACCGACAACCAAAAACAGTGCTGCTGAAATGAAACCGTGGGATATCATTTGAATCATTGCACCTTCAAGACCAAGATAAACACCTTCAAGGCTACCGCCAGCTATTGAGTAAATTTGACCGTCCGTACCCATCTTCACAATTGAAAATAATGCGAAGACACCTAATGTTACAAAGCCCATATGAGAAATAGAGGAATAAGCGATAAGTTTCTTCATGTCTTTTTGCACAAGTGCAACAAATCCAATATAGACAATTGCAATCAATGAAAGAGCAATCACCACAATTGCAAACTCTGATGAAGCGTCAGGTGTTATGGGCAATGAGAAACGGAAGAAACCGTAGCCGCCCATCTTCAACATAATTGCAGCCAGAATGACCGATCCACCTGTTGGTGCTTGTACGTGAGCGTCAGGCAACCAAGTGTGCACTGGAAACATTGGCACTTTGACTGCAAACGCTAAGAAGAATGCCCAGAAAATCCAACTTTGCTCAGTGAGTGACAATGGTAGCTCATTTAGCGCAGCCAGAGAGAACGAACCACCTTGAATGTACAGATAGATTAGTGATACCAGCATGAATACTGAGCCTAGGAAAGTATAAAGGAAAAACTTAATTGCGGCGTAAACACGGTTCTGGCCACCCCAAATACCAACAATGAGCAGCATTGGTATGAGGGATGCTTCCCAAAAAACATAGAACAGTATTGCATCCAGCGATGAGAATACACCAATGATTAGACCTTCCATTATCAAGAATGCTGCCATATAGTCGGCCGCCCTATTTTTAATGACTTCCCAGCCGGCAATAATGACCAAGAAAGTTGATAAAGTCGTCAACAGGATAAGGAGCAATGAAATACCATCAATGCCAATATGGTAGTTGACATTGAACTGAGGTATCCAGGCAGCGCTTTCAACAAACTGCATCCCCTGGGTTGAGGGGTCAAAGCCGGCCCAAAGATTTAATGACAGCGCAAACACAACAATGGAAACTGCAACACTTACCCAGCGTGCCAAATCACTACGATTGTTTCCAATAATCAGAACCGAGACAGCGCCCACTATTGGCAACCAAATTAACAAACTAAGTAGCGATTCCATACTATGATCCTAAAAATAAAAGCGGGTTTTCTCCAACAACAAGCACCCAAGTTAAAACAAGCATCAGACCGATAATCATAAAAAACGCGTAATGATAGAGATAGCCGGTCTGAACTGGCCGAATAACCGAACCCATGAAACGCATTAATCTTGCACTGCCATTGACCACAAACTGGTCAATGATAGCCATATCCGAAATACGCCACAAAAAATCGCCAAGCTTTCTGGAGCCACGAACAAATACGATTTCGTTCAAACGGTCAAAGCCATAAAGTGATTCCAATACATAGTTTGTGCGATGAAAGCGTTCTTGAATTCTCTTGGCCCAATCTTTTCGATAAAGCGAGAACACCCAAGCTGCCAAACTGCCACCAACCATCATCCAGAATGGAACAGTGGCAATTGAATGTTGCAACAAACCGAAGGCTGAATGGAAATGCTCTTTCAGAGCAACTACAGAACCATGCTCGCTAGCATCAATATAAATAGAGTTGTCCAACCAGCCTGTGAATAACATTGGTTCAATCGTTAAATATCCAATAATCACAGAAGGTATTGCCAAAACAATCAATGGCACCGTAATCGATAGCGCAGTTTCGTGTACATGCTCCTCTGTATGCTGGTCAACGCGGGACTCGCCATGGAAAACAATGAAAAACATACGTAACGAGTAGAAAGCAGTAATAAAGACACCAAGAACGACCGCGTAATAGACCCAATCAGCAAACGGTAAATTAGAGAAATGGACCGCTTCAATAATCATATCCTTTGAATAAAAACCTGCAAAACCCGGGAAACCAATCAACGCTAGCGTTCCTATCAAAGACGTAATATAGGTAATTGGCATTTTCTTTCTGAGGTCACCCATTTTTCGAATATCTTGTTCGTGGTGCAAGGCAACAATCACTGAACCCGCGGCCAAAAACAATAAAGCCTTAAAGAAAGCATGTGTCATCAAGTGAAAAATAGCTACTGAATATGCACTAACACCTAAGGCTACAGTCATGTAACCTAACTGAGAAAGCGTGGAGTAAGCAACAACACGCTTGATATCATTCTGAACGATGCCCAGTAAACCCATAAATATTGCCGTAATCGCTCCAACTACCATCACAACAGTCAATGCCACATCACTTAATTCGAAAATAGGTGACATGCGAGAGACCATAAAAATGCCAGCCGTTACCATTGTTGCCGCATGTATCAATGCTGAAATAGGTGTCGGACCTTCCATTGAGCCTGGTAGCCAGACATGCAATGGCACTTGCGCTGATTTACCCATAGCGCCTACAAATAAAAGCAGGCAAATAACAGTAATGACTGAAATATCGCCAAACATTGTTTGGCCGTTTACTTGACTAGCCAGTGTAAACACTTCTACGTAATCCAAGGAACCGAAAAACATTAGCAAAACCGCTATACCTAATAGAAAACCGAAATCTCCTACTCTGTTAACCAAGAAGGCTTTTAGGCTTGCTTCAACTGCTGATTCTTTATGATGCCAAAAGCCAATTAATAGATAAGAAACAAGACCTACAGCTTCCCAACCAAAAAATAACTGCATAAAATTGTTCGAGATCACTAGCATAAACATTGCAAAAGTGAACAGTGAGATATAGCTAAAAAACTTGGTGTAGCCTTCGTCTTCTTGCATATAGCCGATGGTGTAAATGTGCACCATTAAAGATATAAATGAGACCACAAGCAACATCACCGAAGTCAGGTTATCTACGAGAAAGCCGACACTCATATTAAGACCACCAACCTGCATCCAGGTGTAGATGTTTTCATTAAACACTCCAGCTCCCTCCAGCACATGATGATTGAAGACATAAAGCGCCAAAACCGTTGAAACTGTAACACCTAAAATGGCAATAGAGTGAGACAAGGTTCGACCCAATCGATTGCCGGCAAGACCAACTATGATTGCACCAATAAGCGGTGCTAGAACAATTGTTAAATAGGTATTTTCCATAACTAGCCCTTCAAACTATTGGTAACGTCTACATCGATTGAGCCACGGTTTCTATAGACCAAAGTCAGAATAGCTAAACCGATAGCGACTTCCGCCGCAGCAACTGTCAAAATAAAGAAGACAAATATCTGTCCCGCAATATCACTGCCGAAATAGGAAAATGCGATGAAGTTAGTATTTACTGCAGCTAATATTAATTCAACACACATCAGCAACATAATGATATTAGTTCTATTAATAAAAATACCTGCCAAGCCTATACAGAAAACAATAGCACTCAATATAAGGTAATCAGATAGCACTATCATTTGGACTCCTTAGACTTGCTAGGGGAAGATGAAACTAAACGCACTCTATCCGCCGCCTGGACACTTATTTGCTCCGCGATATTTTGCTTCTTACTTCTGCCTTCTTTGCGATGTACAAGTGTAATCGCTGCAATAATTGCTGTCAGTAAAAGAACAGCAGCTAACTCAAAAGGATAGACATATAGGGTATATAAATCGTTTGCCAGTTGTGAAATATTACTAAAATCAGCGGCATGTCTGACAGGACCCATCGAATTGTCCAAATCAAATTGACCAGCACTCAGGACAAGCACCATTTGCGAAATAACGACAACTGAAACCACAATGCCAAGCGGCAGGTATTTGGTGAATTTTGCACGCACAGTCGACTTATCAATGTCGAGCATTTTAATCACAAACAGGAACAACACCATCACTGCGCCAACATAAACTAGAATTAGAGTAATCGCTAAAAATTCAGCCTCTAATAATAGCCACAGACTTGCCACACTAAAAAATGACAAGATCAAGAACATTGCAGCTTTTATGGTGTTTCTGGAGGTCACCATCAACACTGCACTGCCAATAAAGTACAAGGCAAACACATAAAATAATATAGATGTAAATTCCATAATCTATCCCTACCTATATTTCGAATCTTCTAATCTAGCTTTACTGATAGCTTTTTCGTGCTTTTCACCAATCTTCAGTAAACCTTCTTTGTCGATGACACTGCCCTCTCTGGATTCAAAGGCATAGTCAAAAATGTGCGTCTCAACAATAGCATCCACGGGGCATGCCTCCTCACAAAAACCACAAAAGATGCACTTGAATAAATCAATATCGTATTGTGTTGTTCTGCGCGTTCCATCCTCCCTCATCTGTGATTCAATCGTAATGGCATTAGCAGGACAAACAGCTTCGCATAATTTACAGGCAATACATCGCTCCTCTCCATTGGGGTAACGGCGCAAGGCGTGTAGACCTCTAAACCTTGGCGAGATTGGGGTACGCTCTTCAGGAAACTGGACAGTAATTTTGTCATTGGTCAGCTGCTTAGCGGTAATTTTCATTCCCGCACGGATTTCACTCAATCCAAAATCTTTAATGAGTTTCTTAGCTTTATTGATCATCCTTTCGCCTCCTTAGAACCATGGCCCTATGTGAAGCTGTGTCATCAGCGCAACGGCAATAATCCAAACAATAGTGAGTGGCAGAAACACTTTCCAGCATAGACGCATGATTTGATCATATCGATACCTTGGGAAGGTTGCTCTAATCCATAAATAAAGAAACAGGAAGAAACTCATTTTTATAAGCAACCACATCATATCCGGCACGAATGCAAAAAACCCTTCCAAATATGGCAGACCCTCAAATGGAGAATGCCAGCCTCCAAAAAACATCAATACGGCAAGCGTTGCCATCATAATCATGTTTATATATTCAGCCATAAAAAATAAAGCAAAAAACATACCCGAATATTCAACATGAGTACCGCCGACAATTTCTGACTCACCCTCTACAACATCGAACGGCGCACGGTTTGTTTCAGTTAATGCAGATATCCAAAAAACTATCATCATCGGGAATAATGGAATCCAGTACCAATTCCAAATACCTCCAGATTGTCCAGAAACAATCTCATTTAAGTTTACTGAACTTGCAGTCATCACTACTGTGACGGCGACGAATCCAATCACAATTTCATATGAAACTAGCAAAGATGCGCTTCTCAATGCACCCAATAATGGATATTTTGAGTTCGATGCCCAGCCTGCCAGAATAATTCCATAGACACCTACAGAGCCTATCGCTAAAACATAAAGCAAACTGATGTCAAGGTTTGTGATAAAGAAATCCTGCCCTAGAGGAATTACCGCCCAGATTGCAATCGCCGGAACGAAAGCCAAGATTGGCGCCAATATAAACAAGTAGACATTTGCCTTAGAAGGGAAAATAATTTCTTTAAACATCATCTTAAATACATCGGCAAATGGCTGCAATAGACCGATCGGGCCGACCCTGTTGGGACCAATTCTAAGCTGCATATAGCCGATGACTTTGCGCTCTGCATAGGTCATATAAGCCATCATAATAATGAGCGGCAATATCAATGCGACACCTTTTATCGAGATGATTAGGACATCTGCCAGACCACCATCAAACCATGGTATCCAGTAATGAATCAAATCTACAAACCCTTGCCACATAAACTAATACTCTCCTAACACTTTCTTGGCTGGTAGGTGTGAACAAATACACATCCTTCTGCCACTGAATTATTAATGTTGACCGGAACACCTTTAAACAAATCACCTTCTGAAAGCTTTAGCAATTTTGCAGTTGCCTTAGAAACAGAGGCTACATTTATTTGCCCAATCTGAGTTTCCTGCAAAGAGGATGAGTGGCGCACAAGTGCGTCGACCGAGTATGGCGCACACTGCCATACGGTTGAAATTTCAGGAATTTCAGAACCGGTTATTTTTGCCCTGGCCACCGAAGTAGACGGCGTCATAGATAGCGCCTCATCAGCAACTTCGCACGAGTCAACGAATTCAAAGCCTTGAATTTCTAGCAAGTCTGCTAAAACCTTTATCACCTTCCAGCCAGGCTTAGAGTCGCCAGCACTTTTAACTGAGGCACTGTAAGATTGAGAAATATTGTCAATATTAACGTGTGTGCCAGAAGTTTCATAGAAACTCGCAATAGGCAATACAACATCAGAATATTTCAACACCGAATCATCTTCAAAGCTATTCAGGGAAACTACAAAAGCATCGCTACGACTTAAATTCTCAATTGCAGATTCTGGATTAAAACAATCAAAATCTGGATAAATATCAAACATAACAAATGAATTTAAATCGGATGCAAGAATCTCCAGGGCGTTTTTACCTTTCACTGGTCTAAACCCTACCTGCTCTGCAGCAAGAGAATTGGATGTCAAGCTGACGTTTAGAGTTTGCGCTTGCGATGCTTCAGCGATATCTTTAACTAGTTGAGATATTCCGTCTGAATCGGGGTTGCCGTTAACATGTTCGCCAAGGATTACAACCGCATTCTCAGCATTTAATAGGTTATCGGCGATATCTTTATGTGCTTGCTCAACAACAACAGAATTTAAATAATCAGGCTGTTTTTCTGAAGCTTCATTAAGGACAGCCTTTAGCACACCTGAAAGCGTTGCTAGAGTGTTTTGTGGAGCGGTCAACAAATTGTTGCTAATGCGATAATTAGAATCAAAAGTTTGTGCGTTAATAGCTGAAACGCTAGCTCCATTTAAGGTCGCCTTTCTGATCCTATGGTTAATCATTGGTTGTTCAAGGCGTAAGTGAGAACCAACTATAAGCGCATGGTCAATATCTTCTAATTCAGCCAAGGAGATACTCGACTTTAATATATTGGCAGCAGCTGGATTAGCAAAATCTGAACGATAATCGAGATTGTCCGAACCCATGCCTCTTGTTAATTTTTGGAGTAGGTATAACTCTTCTAATGTTGCATTTTTTGATGTGAGAGCGCCAAATTTTGATCCATCCGAGTTATTATTCTTGATGCCATTTACTGCAAAATCCAGTGCCTCCTGCCATGACGCTTCTCGCCACTCATTGTTAACTTTTATTTTGGGAACCAAACAACGTTTTTCGCTTGCTAAACCCTGATATGAAAAACGATCTCTGTCAGAAATCCAAGTCTCATTAACGCTTTCATTATCTCTTGCCACGACGCGCTTAACTTTTCCCTTGTGGGTTTGTGTAAAGATATTAGAGCCCACCAAGTCATGGCGGGCAATACTCTGGATAGAATTCATTTGCCAAGAGCGAACCTCAAAACGGAAAGGCTTAGAAGTAAGTGCGCCAACTGGACAAACATCAATCATGTTGCCAGAAAGCTCAGACTGTATGCCCTCTGATAAAAATGGCTCAATCTTTAAATCCTCACCTCGACCTGTACCGCCCATTTCAACTATACCAGCGACTTCTGCACCAAATCGGATACAGCGCGTACAGTGAATACAGCGCGTCATATCTGTATGAATCAGAGCGCCAATATCCTTATCAGCTACGATACGCTTGCCTTCATTAAATACTGAAACGTCTGAGCCGTATTCCATCGCAACATCTTGCAGTTCACACTCGCCCCCCTGGTCACAGATTGGGCAATCTAGCGGATGGTTGATTAACAAAAACTCCATAACGGCCTTTTGTGCCGCTTTAGCTTTCGCATTTTTGGTATAGAGCTTCATTCCCGCAGAGGCTAGAGTCGAACATGCAGGTTGAGGTTTTGGATTACCTTTTATGTCTATCAAACACATCCTGCAGTTAGCGGAAACAGATAGTTTTTTATGGTAACAGAATCGAGGTATCTCAATACCCTCCCTGTCAGCGATAGAAATTACCGACTCGCCAGAGTTGCCATGCACGACTTTACCGTCAATTTCGATTTCAATATCAACCATCTTTTGCCACCATACTCTCGCCGTTTTTGATGTAGTGCTCAAACTCCTTTCTAAAATGCCTAATAAAGCTCTCAACAGGCATCGCAGCCGCGTCACCCAGGGCACAGATCGTATTGCCAATGATCTTATCCTGCACAGAAAGTAAAAGATCCAAATCTTCGTTCTTGCCATGGCCATCCATGATCCGTTTCAAGACTCTATAAATCCAGCCAGTCCCTTCTCTACATGGCGTACATTGACCACAAGACTCGTCGTAATAAAAATGGGCTAAACGCGTAAGCGCCTTTACCATGCAAGTGGTATCGTCCATAATGATGACAGAACCAGCGCCAAGCATCGAGCCCGCCTTATCAATGGAGTCATAATCCATATTCATCTTAAGAGCTGCTTTTGCTGGCAGTACAGGTGTTGAAGAGCCTCCTGGTATTACCGCTTTGAGTTTTCTGCCTTCACGCAAACCGCCAGCCATCTCTAGCAAGTCACTAAAAGGTGTCCCCATGGGGATTTCAAAATTAGCAGGATTATTAACGTGTCCGGTAACAGAAAATAACTTGCAGCCACCAGAATTTGGCACTCCTAAATCTGCAAACCATTGGCCACCCTTTGCTAGAATGTCGGGAACAGAGGCAAAACTCTCGGTATTGTTTATCGTTGTAGGTTTGCCATAAAGGCCAACATTAGCTGGAAACGGTGGCTTAAATCTTGGTTGACCCTTTTTACCTTCAATTGACTCTAGTAAGGCGGTCTCTTCACCACATATATATGCGCCCGCACCTAGATGTGTATACAAGTTGAATGTAATCTTTGAATCATTAATGTCTTCGCCTAACAAGCCCGCACCATATGCCTCATTGAGAGCCTCCTCGAATCGGTAATAGGGCTCCATAAATTCGCCACGAATGTAGTTATAGCCAACACTAGCCTTCATGACATAGCCCGCAATTGCCATGCCTTCAATTACTGCATGGGGATTGAACCTTAAGATATCTCGATCTTTACAGGTGCCGGGTTCACCCTCGTCGGAGTTACAAACTACATACTTTTGTCCCTCTTGATTGCGAGGCATAAAGCTCCACTTTAAGCCAGTGGGAAAGCCCGCACCTCCCCTGCCTCTCAGGCCCGATGTTTTTAGTTCGTCGAGGATTTTTCCTTGAGAAAGCTCACCCTTGAGAATTTTGCGCCATACCTTGTAGCCGCCGGATGCTTCATAAGTCGCCAGGCTAGATGGATTGTCTTTATTTATATTTTTAAAACAAACCTTGTTCATTTCAAACCATCCAAAATCTCATCAATACGTTGCTCTGTGAGGTTTTCAAAATATTTATCGCCAATCTGGCACATCGGCGCCCCTACACAGGCACCCAAACACTCGACCTTCTTCACACTCACTAAACCATCTTTTCTTGCCTCTCCGGTTTTCACACCTAATTTTGTTTCTAAATAGGAGATTAAATCGTCTGCCCCATTTAGCATGCATGAAATATTGTGGCAAAAACGAATCACATGTTTTCCAACCGGCTTGTGGTTATAGTTTTCATAGAAAGTTGCTACCTCTTGGGCATTAATTCTTGGCATATCTAAATAGTCTGCGACGGCTTTTATTAAGTCATTAGTTAAACTACCACCGTTCTCGGCCTGCACAATCTTCAGCGCCTCCATCACGGCAGAGCTTTGTCTTCCTGTTGGGTATTTTGCTACCCAAATGTCAATTTCTTTTTTCGCCTGATCCGAAATCATCTATCAATCTCTCCAAAAACAATATCTTGTGTACCAATAATTGTTACCACATCGGAGAGCATATGGCCTTTCGCCATCTCGTCCATGGAGGCTAAATGAGAAAACCCTGGAGCTCTCATTTTGATTCGATAGGGCTTGTTGGCGCCATCAGAGACTAAATACACTCCGAACTCTCCTTTTGGATGTTCTACGGCAGAATAAACTTCACCTTCAGGAAGACAATAGCCCTCAGTAAATAATTTAAAGTGGTGTATAAGTGACTCCATATCATCTTTCATATCACTGCGCTTTGGCGGAGAGACCTTATGGTTATCAGTAATTACAGGTCCATGATTGGACTTCAGCCAATTAACGCACTGTTTGATGATGTGACAAGACTGTCGCATCTCTTCCATACGAACTAAATAACGGTCGTAGCAGTCGCCAGTTGCACCGACCGGTATATCAAACTCTAGCTTGTCGTAGACTGAATATGGCTGATCCTTGCGTAAATCCCACTCGATCCCTGAACCACGCAGCATAGGTCCAGTAAAGCCTAATTGTTTGGCCCGCTCTGGCTTAACGACGCCAATATTAACAAGTCTTTGTTTCCAAATTCTATTCTCGGTCAAGAGACCTGAGTACTGGTCTACACTTTCGGGGAACTTGTCTGCAAAATTTGAGATGAAGTCTAGCAATGAGCCTTGACGATTCTCGTTCATCTCTTTGAGTTCTTCTGTGTTACGGTTTTTTGTCTTTAGGTATTGAGGCATCTTTTCAGGCAGGTCACGATAGACACCGCCAGGGCGATAGTATGTTGCATGCATCCTAGAACCACTAACGGCTTCATAGCAGTCAATCAACTTTTCACGCTCTCTAAAGGCGTAAAGGAAAACACTCATCGCACCCACATCAAGTGCATGGGTTCCCAACCACATTAGATGATTAAGAATACGGGTAATCTCATCAAACATGACTCGAATATATTGCGCTCGCTCTGGCACCTCTAACTCAAGCATTTTTTCAATCGCCATCACGTAGGCATGCTCGTTACACATCATCGAGACATAGTCAAGCCTGTCCATATATCCGATTGACTGGTTATAAGGCTTCGATTCAGCCAACTTTTCAGTGCCTCGATGTAGAAGCCCGATATGAGGGTCAGCACGCTCTACTACCTCGCCATTCATTTCAAGGATTAACCTCAAAACACCATGTGCCGCAGGGTGCTGAGGTCCGAAATTAAGTGTGTAGTTGCGCATCTCAGACATAACTATTTCCTTATCACCCTTGGAACATTGACATTTGGTTCAATACTAACTGGCTCATAAACCACTCTTTTTAATTCTTCGTCGTAACGCATTTCCACCTCCCCAATTAGAGGAAAGTCTTTTCTTAGAGGGTGTCCAATAAAGCCATAATCTGTCAAGATCCTACGTAAATCATTATGGTTTTCAAACAAAATACCGAACAGGTCAAATGCTTCTCTTTCGTACCAATCTGCACAATTCCAGATACCAGTAACGGACTGGATCATTAACGAATTATCTGGTAGTAGCGCCTTTAGCCTAAGACGCTTGTTGTCTGAAACCGATAGTAAGTGGTATACAACAGCGAATCGATTGTTTTGCTCTTTGTTTGATTTCTGCAACTCTCGGCCACGCCCAAAACCAGAGGAGCTGGCATCATCAATCCATTCCGACTCACCAAATGTAAGGTAGTCAATTCCACACAAGTCAATCAAGATATCAAAATTAAATTCATCCCTTAGCTGAGTGCAAACCTCAATTATGCGATCACTGTCAATTGTCAATGTCAGCTCATTAAAGGACTGGGTGATGCTTTTTCTGCCGAAAGCCTTGATTAATTGTTGTTTCAATTTTTTCATTGATTCAGGTGCGAGCTATAGTGTTGGTACGACGTATTTTTTCTTGCAGCTGAATTATTCCGTAGAGCAAAGCTTCAGCGGTTGGTGGACAGCCTGGAACATAAACATCAACAGGAACTATCCTGTCGCAACCACGAACAACAGCATATGAATAGTGATAGTAACCGCCTCCATTTGCACAAGAGCCCATAGAAAGTACATATCTTGGTTCAGGCATTTGATCGTATACTTTACGGAGTGCTGGAGCCATCTTGTTAGTTAGTGTACCTGCAACAATCATCAAGTCGGACTGTCTAGGGGTTGGGCGAAACACGATACCGAAACGATCAAGATCATATCTTGACGAACCAGCTTCCATCATTTCCACAGCGCAACAGGCCAAACCAAAGGTAACAGGCCACAACGAACCTGTCCTCGCCCAATTTATTACCTTGTCCAACGAGACGGTAACAAATCCTTCTTTCATTAAGCCTTCAATTGCCATACAAGTTTCCCTCTATTCCCATTCCAGAGCGCCCTTTTTCCATTCAAAAATAAAGCCAACAACCAGCAACAAAAGGAATATAGACATGCCAACAAAACCAAACCATCCAAGTTTTGCTTGTATTACCGCCCAAGGGATAAAAAATGCGACCTCGAGGTCAAACAGGATAAACAGAATCGCAACCAAATAGTAACGCACATTAAAATGCATTCTTGAATCTTCAAATGCAGGGAAGCCGCATTCGAATTGCGAGTTTTTCTCGTCATCAGGTTTGCTTGGCCCGAGTAAATAGCCAGCCAATGTCAGGCCGACTCCAAAAACAATTCCTAAGAAAATAAAAACGACGACGGGGAGATAATTTTCAAGCACCTTTTCTGACCAAATTTGACAACCGAGTAATTATAACAACTTAATCACAAAACAACTAGAAAAAGTTCTCAAACTGAACCAAATAAGACGCCCAATTTGCCCACATTTTTCCAACCTAATTGCAACTCAAAATTATATTTAGGTGCGATCTATAAGTATTTGACTTAAATCAAAATAAAAAAATTGGCATGCTCTGGAAAATCAAACCCCCAACTGAGTACCTCCAACAGTTATCATATCAACCTTTAAACTTGGCTGACCGACACCGACTGGAACGCTTTGACCCTCTTTTCCGCAAGTACCAATACCAGGATCCAAGTTGAGATCATTACCAACCATTGAGATTTGATGGAGCACTTCATCTCCTGCACCGATAAGCGTAGCGCCTTTGATTGGTGTAGTTATTTTTCCGTCTTTGATTAGGTAGGCTTCATTAGCAGAAAAAACAAACCTCCCTGAAGTAATGTCAACCTGACCGCCATCGAAGTTTTTGGCGTAGACCCCATCCTCAACCGATGAAACCATATCATCGAATTGGTCTTTGCCGTTCAGCATGTATGTATTGGTCATCCTTGGCATCGGTATGTGAGCATAGGATTCTCTCCTAGCATTTCCTGTACTAGGCATACCCATCAGTCTTCCATTCAACTTATCAAGCATATATTGCTTTAATATCCCTTTCTCTATCAGCACGGTTTCTTGTGTCGGAGTTCCTTCATCATCAATTGTTAAGCTGCCACGCCGATTTTCTATCGTGCCGTTATCAACGATAGTACACTTTTCGTTCGCAACTTTCTCACCAATCCTGTTACTGAAAACCGAGCTTCCTTTTCTGTTGAAATCACCCTCAAGGCCATGACCTATTGCCTCATGAAGCAATACGCCTGGCCAACCCGAACCCAAAATTACAGGCATCATTCCTGCTGGCGCTTCTTTTGCATTTAGCGCTACGTGGGCAAGCCTTATAGCCTCCTTTGTGTAGATTTTGGCAAAAGTGTTGTCAATAAAATAACCGTAGTCGTAACGGCCGCCGCCGCCACTTGAACCCTGTTCAACCCTACCTTCATGTTCAACAATCACACTAACGGTGAGTCTGATCATAGGTCGACAGTCTACCTGATAAACGCCATCACTTGATGCAACCAATACTTCGGTATAAGCACCAGCGAGCGAAGCGCTGACTTGAGTCACTTTGGGATCCTTTCTGGCAATCGAATTGATTTGAAGAAGAAGATTAACTTTTTCCTTAGAAGTTAAACTATCAAGTGGATTTTTAGAGGGATATTTAGGAGTATATTTTGCTTGCTTTATTGTACTTATTTTTTTATTTTTTGGACTATCACTAATCCCTTTAGCGAAATCAATGGCGCTCTGAATTGCCTTTATATTGAGGTCATCCGAATAAGCAAAACCGGTTTTGTCATCCTTGACACATCGAGTACCAACACCGTGACTGATATGGTAGGAACCATCCTTGACAATCCCGTCATCAAGTAACCATGACTCAGAAACCGAGTGCTGAAAATATAGATCACAATATTCACCTCCAGTTTCTGACAAAGAAGATATCAGGTCAAATACTTTTCCCTTTGTAATCTTATGATCTTGCAATAATTGCTTTATCATAAAACTGTAACTCCCGGCAGTCTTGCAATATTTGGTTTCGACCATGGGCCTGTGATTTCATATGTAAGTTCAATCACTTTGTCAAAAAATGACCCGATAATTTCACCACCAAAAAGCATCTTATCTGCAGCCCATACTCCCAAACCTGCAAGACCCCCACCAGCGAGGTAGGTGGCCAATGGAATGGTGTCCGCAATGGATGGCGTTACGATGGCCTGTAAATTGTAAGTACGCCCTATAAGGTCCGCATATCCACTCATCTCTACACCGCTCTCATCGCTCTCGAGATCAAAATTACTGATACGAGCTTTGCCATTACCAACAATCAAATCGACACCAATTCGGTCATATACAAAGCCCTGCTTCCTTAATTCAGACCTAGGTTTTCTCAATCTATCAGCAATAGTTGCCAGGTTGATATACGAAAGTAGTTTAAAGAATGTAGGGTCTTCATTGGTTAAAACCCCCTTCTCTATCTCTGTAGATAAGAAGCCACTAATTTTTGGAATCGTTACTTCCCATGGCTCGCACTCACAAAAGAATCTCAAGTCGGTCGAAAAAGCGCCTCCACTGACAGTCTTTTCTATGCCAAGCTTTGCCAAGAAGTCTGACAAGTTTGGGTGTGAAGCTTTTGCTCTCAAAACCGTCCTGCCTCCTAACCAGTTTCCGTTAAAAACCAAGTCTTTGTTGCTTATTCCTATATCTTTAAGTGTAAGATTTCTTATTTCCATAACATTGCCTTTATTATTAAGATCTGCCTCCAAATCAGGAACAGACCTACCATTAATCTCTGCCCCCTTTAAACTCAAATGAAAGCTCGGAAAATCTTGAGGAGAAAGCTCCCATAAACCTATATCTCCATCAATAGATTCAACTACAAGATTATCCAACTCAATGACCGCCATGTCATCTTGTTTTCTCAATAAATTAATGTCTACCTGTAGATTATTTGATTCAATTTGGGCGCCCCAGTTCATGCCAGTTTGCTTGCTAATATAGGCATTAATCGAGCTGTCTACAAGTTTCATAGCAACTCTGAACGGCGAATCTTTTTTGCCAATCCATTCATCAGGATTTAGCGATAATTCAAACTCTTTGTTAGCTATTTGACCACGACCTTTAGTCTTGAGTATCCTGTTATGATATGAAATTGTTGAATTATATTTTTCAACATAAGTATTTAACTCAGGAATACTTAAGGTGTTATCTTTGACATAGGCGTCAAAGTCAACCACTACACCCTCGTTACCTTTCCTTTCAAATGGGGCTGAAATATTGACATTGCCACTCAGATCACCGCCTAGTTCAAACTTGCCAATGAAATTCTTTAATTTGTCTGATACTGGTGATCTCACCAAAAAGTCAGTGATTTCTTCGCTAGTTGAAGTGATGCGTGCACGTCCCTTAATTTTCCCATTAGGCTTGTCGAAATTTTCTGCAGATAAATTAATATAATCTAGATTGAGCGTATCAATTTTGGCATTTTCTCCAACAAGTTGAACGTAATTGTTGGATAGGGTAATTTTTGCATTGAGTTCTGTAATACTTTCCCATGCAGAGTCAACAGAAAGCTTGGCGTTTTCCAGATTAGCTGAAAACTTTGTAATAGGTTCCTCACTTTGGCCCCCAATAGTAAACCTTGTAGTGAGCATAATATCACTTAACTTGCCTTCAATTAATGCGCTATCGAGCCAACTAGCGCTTTTTGTTTTAGCTAAAGTTTTTGGAATATTTTGATGAATTTTTGCAACATCTATACTATTAATATAACTTTGAAATTCAAGATAAACCTTGTCTTGCTGGGAAAATATTCTGAGCTGAGCAGATAGAGTAAAATCCTCATTTTTTATAGTAAACGGAATGACTGCCAACCTGTCAGCCTTTGCTCTGGCTACATCGATACTTGTTTTAATATTTACGGTGTTTCCAATTTCAGGTATTACAGCACCACTATAAATAGCTTGATTGTCCATTGAAAGAGTAATTTTTTGTTCGTCTCTTACCAGCTCAATTGGTGCGAGTTGATGAATCTTTTCGCCATTAATGATAGTTTTTTTAACTGAAAGCATCTCTAATGCCATTAGTCCTGACAAACTTGAACTAGAAAATACTGAATCAGTATTAAGATTTGATATATATTTTTCTATTAAAGAATTGTTTAGAGTTAACTCGTTGATATCAATTCGACCAGGTATTTCAGTGTTTTTGTAGAGTGCGATTAAATCAGCGTCCCAGCGCAAAACATCAATTGAGGCGATAGGGTCTAAACCTTTAACACCTATTTCGACATCATGCACCGCTAAAACTAATTCATTATCATGGAACTCCAAAGCAAGTCGGTTAATACTTACTTCTAATCCACTCATCTGAGAGAGTCTTTCTTCTATAGGTTCCTTCATTATCTCCGGGAAACTAACAAAAAAAGCTACAACTGAGAGCAATAGTAGCGAGACTATAGCTGTCAACCAAGTACTTATCTTAAGTAAATTGAATCCTCTTAGGATGTTTTTAGTGAGCATATTTATCTTGGATTCGACCAAAACTCATTATAACCAAATGTATAATATGCCGCAATTTAATCTGATTATGCAAGGAAGATATAATGAGTCAAAACTCTAAAGGTAGAACAAAATTAATGCTCGGTATTTGGTTGGTTGTTATGCTTTTTATTGGCTTTAAGGCTTATAACGGCTCTAATGACCACCCAACTAGTGAAACAGTTGAGCTGGACAGTGCAACACTTGACAGAATCAAGCCAGTTGGAGAGGTTAGAGTTGAAGACGCGGTTGCGTCAAACAATGCTATTGAAGAATCCGAACGTACAGCTGAAGAGGTATATACTAAATGTCAGGCCTGCCATGCTACTGGAATCATGGAGGCACCAAAGTTTGGCTCATTAGAGGACTGGGCTCCAAGAATCGAGCGTGGTATAGACGAAGTACTTAAAGTTGCCATTGCAGGCAAGGGCGGAATGCCTCCTAAAGGTACTTGTATGGATTGTTCAGACAATGAACTCAAATCGGCTATCCAGTACATGATAGATAGCGCGAAATAACTCCTAAAATCGATTAGGAGTTTGGGCTTTGAAAGATCCCTAGACTCCTATTTTTTACAACATCGTTCCATGGCAATGTACGACCATTCATAGCGACATAAACCCCGTTTTCTAATAAACTCAATGAGCCCAGCGCACAACCTAAATTAAAGAATGCATCAGAATTACTGACTGTATAAGGAACCATAGAACCAAACAATACGACAATCTTATTTTTTAGATTCGCGCCTAAAAGTTTTGCTGTCTCGCACATTGTATCGGTCCCGTGAGTTATCAGTATTCTTTCTTCTTCACACTCAACACAACTTTTCAAGATAAGTTCGCGATCATCATCATCCATGTACAAACTGTCTTTGAAAAGTAATATCTCTGTTTTAATTTCTACCTCTATTCTTGCTCTTGAGAGCATCTCAGGAAAATGCGTCTGATTAAATTCTAACTCTCCATTGGACTGATTGTAGACCTTGTCAATCGTGCCACCGGTGATATAAAGTTTAATGCTCATAATATTTTCTTCAAATCAAAGTATATATTCTATTCCCTTTTACCGAAAATATCCGTTCCAATTCTAACAATGGTGGCCCCTCTTTCTATTGCCAACTCTAAATCCAACGACATTCCCATTGAGAGGCTATCCAGTTTGGGATATTTAGACATTAATTCAGCCATCTTAGAAAAGCTTTGGGCAGAATTCTCAGGCCTTGGTATACACATAAAACCCCTTAGGGAAATATTAGGTAGTTTTTCAATTTGAGGAATAATACCTGCAACCTCTTCAAGCGATACACCAGACTTGGTTGATTCAGAGTCAATATTGACTTGCAACAAGACATTCAATGGCCTGAGGCTTCTGGGTCTCCGCTCGCTCAGCCTCTCAGCTATCTTGACACGATCAAGACTATGTACCCAGTCAAAATTTTCACTAATTTTTGCTGTTTTGTTAGACTGGATTGGACCGACAAAATGCCAGACCAATGACTGGTCTCCTATTGCATCAATTTTATTTAGCGCTTCTTGTAGGTAATTTTCGCCAAAATCTCTCTGACCGGCATCGATTGCTTGCTGTATTTCACTTACTGAACGTGTCTTACTGACAGCTACTAGCCTAACTTGTTGGGTATGTTTGACTGATGCTATACGATCTTTAACTTTTTCAAGGTTACTTCTTATCACCTGATTTGCTTGTTGTAGTTATTAACATTTAAAAAACAGATTGAGCTTCAAAAACTGGTCCATCGACACAAACACGTTTCATCATAACACCTTCATCACTTTTCACTTCAACTGCACAACCTGCGCAACCTCCGACAGCGCAAGCCATGAACTCTTCTAGCGAAACTTGACATGGCAATTTGTATTCTTTAGCCAGTTCTGCAACTGCTTCGAGCATCGGACGAGGTCCGCAAGAATATATTTCAACTTGTGATAACTCTTTAGTGGACAAGGCATCCAAATACTTCCTTGCCAACTCCGTGACATAGCCTTTATAGACACCATCAAATCCTTGCATACTTGCTAGCCGACAAGTAATACCCCAGTCCTCTAACAGTGGCATGGTATGAGATGGCCCCTGAAACTGAATTTCGATTTCACTGGGGACTGTAGTAAATGGAAATGGCACTTCCGAACCCAGTATAACAAAGGGATGATAATAATCATCACTCCTGATCTGTTGTGCAGTAGCTATCATTGGTGGCATACCAACCCCACCACCGATTAGTATCGGGGTTTTTTTATCAGAAACTTTAAAGCCGTTACCGATTGGCCCGATGATTGATAAAACATCACCAATCTTGCATTCAGCTAGTTGCCTTGTACCTTCACCCACGACCTTGTAGAGTAAGTCAAAAGTTCCATTTTCTTCATCGACAGACATTACCGAAAAGGGTCTACGCATCGCAAGTTCGCTCGATACTGTAATATGAACAAACTGCCCTGGTAGAGTTGACTTAGAGATTTCCTCAGAAGACAGGGTTAATATGTATTGTTCGCCTTCAAAACGGTAATGAGCAAGAATTTTACAATCACAAACACTAATAGTATCGCGAGTGCTATTCATTGTTGGTGATTAATGTCCCCACTCCAGTATCAGTAAATATCTCAAGCAGTACAGCATGAGCCACACGTCCATCAATGATATGTGCTCGATTTACTCCATCCTTAACGGCTGACAATGCACAATCAATCTTGGGTAGCATGCCGCCATGGATAACGCCATCTTTAATTAGTTGATTGACTTTTGATGTATTCAGCCCAGTCAGAAGGTCGCCCTTTGCATCCAACAAGCCTGGCGTGTTAGTTAGCAGGATAAGTTTTTCTGCTTTAAGCGCTTCTGCTATAGAACCAGCCACTAGATCAGCATTGATATTGTATGAAAACCCATCATTACCAACTCCTATCGGAGCAATAACCGGAATAAAGTCACCCTCTAGCAAAAGTTCGATAACGGAAACGTCAATCTGATCAACCTCTCCTACATGTCCTAGGTCGATAATCTCAGAAGTTGGTTCAATTTTATTTTTTAGTTTGTTTGCTGTAATTAGACGCCCATCTTTGCCTGTTAACCCTATAGAGTGGCCACCGTGTTGATGTATAAGGTTAACAATTTCCTTGTTAACTAAGCCACCAAGTACCATCTCGACAACATCCATAGTTTCACTGTCGGTGACACGCATTCCACCAATAAATTCGCTATCCTTGCCTATCTTTTCGAGTGTTTTGCCAATCTGTGGACCTCCCCCATGAACAACAATTGGGTTCATACCTACAGACTTCATTAAAACAATGTCACGCGCGAAACTTGATTTTAGTTCTTCATCTACCATCGCATTACCGCCATACTTAATGACGATTGTTTTGCCATGAAATTGTTGAATATATGGTAACGATTCAGTTAAAACGTTAGCGATATTGTTTATCTGCATAATTTAATTGGTTAGAAAAACTAGCGGTAATTTTACCCTAAGGCATTATTGGTTGTGAGTCCAGTTAATGACAGGCTTTTCCCATCTTTTTTAAGCGCCAATAGTTATATGGCCATGGCGTAATAAAACCAAAAAATAAAGATATCGGCAGCACCCAGAAATAGAATTTAGCACCACCTGTAATCAAATAATCCACTAGATTCATTGCAAATTCCATCGAAATCATTGAAATCAAACTCATGCCTGCAGCCGTTTTAATGGCAATTTGAAAACTCATTTTCTGCCTTATTAATATAAAAGTCTCTAAAAGAATGCTCGTAATGATGCCGTTAATCATTGCCAACGCGAAAATAATAGGTACCGACACATCACTATCTTGCATTAGTGCAATTGTTCCAAAATCTCCAATAGAGCAACCAATCAAACACCATTTAGTGTTATTGGCGCTTCTTTTCCATGTATGTTTGCAAAACCAAAAATCTGTATTCATAAAATTGACTTTATAGAAACATTTCTTGTAGGTCGTTAACAAAATTAAAACCCTTTTCGGTTGGTATTATCCTGTCATTTTTTATCTCTAGCAACCCTATTTTTTTTGCTTTGTTGATTTGTTGACTAACTGTTTGGAAATTTTGTCCTGTCCTAGATTCAAACAACTCAAGACTAAAACCTTCTTTTAGTCTGAATGCATTTAGCATAAATTCAAAAGATGAGTTTTCAATAGTCGCTATCGAGGTGTTATTCTGATTATTATTGAATCGCGCCATATAATCGTTTGGAGATTTAGACTTCATGGTACGAAATATTGCATCTTTGCCCGTGTCGGTTATTTTGCCGTGTGCTCCTGCGCCTATTCCTATATAGTCACCGAACTCCCAATAATTGAGATTATGTTGTGAAAAATTCTTTCCGTAAGCTGAGATCTCATATCTATTAAAGCCACTAGCTTCGAGTAAATCTGCTCCAACACTACCCATCTCCCAAATAATTTCATCTTTTGGCAGCTTGGGCGGATACTTTGCAAATATTGTATTTGGCTCAAGCGTTAGTTGGTATAGAGATATATGGCTTGGCTTAAAAGATATAGCAGTTTTGATATCTTCCAAGCTTTGTTCTCTTGTTTGCCCACTAAGGCCATACATTAAATCTACATTTAGATTATGAAAGCCCACACTTTTTGCTCTCTCGATTGCCTCTATAGATTCATCCCTGGTGTGGATCCTGTCCAATAACTTTAGGTGTTTATTATCAAATGATTGAACGCCAATCGATAAACGGTTGATTCCAATCTCTCTGAATTGGGCAAACTTTTCTACCTCAAAAGTGCCGGGATTCGCCTCAATTGTAACTTCAACATCTCTTGAAATTGAGAGTCTATCTTGTAAACCTTGAAACAATTGTCTTACTTCGTCAACTGGCATTAAGCTTGGCGTACCTCCACCAATAAATATTGAATGTATCGAACGACCTTGAAGATAGTGGATATCATTATCAAGATCTCTAAAGAGGGCTTCTTTATAACCCTTTATTGCCTTACCCTGATACGAATTAAAGTCACAATATGAACACTTCTTGATACACCAAGGGTAGTGAATATAAAGAGAAATCGGCGGCAACTCTAGCAAATCAGTCTTCAAAAGAAAGTTGCTTCAAGAGCTCTCTTAAAGCCTGACCTCGATGAGAAATAAGGTTTTTTTGCTTGGAGGATAGTTCAGCAGAAGTGCATCTGGACTCCGGTAGATAAAAGATAGGGTCATAACCAAAACCATTTTTTCCTCTAGCTTTATGAGTAATTACGCCGTCCCAACTCCTTTGAATGATAAGTGGTGCTGGGTCATCAGGATAGCACACGAGAACTATCGCACACCAAAAACTAGCCCTTCTGTCTTCGCCACTTAAGTTGTTCATCTCGGATAAGAGTTTAGTAACATTTTCCATGTCACTAGCCCCTTCTCCTGCATATCTCGCTGAGTATATGCCTGGTTCGCCATTAAGGGCATTGACAACAATCCCAGAGTCGTCAGCAAGTGCTGCCAATCCTGAACGATGAGATGCATTTCTTGCTTTGATAAGAGCATTCTCTACAAAACTTAGACCGTTTTCAGGTACCTCTTCTATGGCCATATCTGTTTGTGAGATGACGCTGTAATGACCATCGAGCATCTCTTGAAGCTCTTTAATTTTGCCAGGATTGCTTGTAGCAAGGACTAATTTTTTCATAGTGTATAATTCTTTTTCAAATATGAAAACAGACCGAAAAAATGACTCAGGATGAAATGAAACTTGAAGTAGCTAGAGCTGCCATCAAGTATGTCGTTCCGAACTCTATTATAGGCGTCGGAACTGGTTCTACAGCAAATTTTTTTATTGACGAGCTGGCAACAATAAAGGATGCGATCTCAGGAACTGTGGCAAGCTCAGTGGTAACAGCAGAGCGTCTTCAGAGCCACGGAATTGAAGTCATCGATTTGAATAATGTTAAGGAAATATCTGTCTACATTGATGGCGCTGATGAGTCTGATAAGGAATTAAACTTAATTAAGGGCGGGGGCGGCGCCCTTACTCGCGAGAAGATTGTGGCAGCAGTTGCTAAGCGGTTTGTTTGTATTGCTGATGAATCTAAACTCGTAAGTGTGATGGGGAATTTCCCTCTACCGGTAGAAGTTATACCAATGTCTGTTAGCTATGTTAAGAAACAAATTAGTAAATCGATTGGTGGATCCCCGATTATTAGGGAGGGTTTTACCACCGACAATGGAAACTTAATATTAGATATCCATGGACTCAAAATTGAAAATCCAAAAACACTTGAAAATAAACTAAACAATATCGTAGGTGTTGTAACAAATGGCCTTTTTGCCAATCGAGGTGCTGATATTCTTTTGTTGGGAACGCCCAATGGGGTTGAAACTATCAGCCCTGACTTTCTTTGAATCCTTAGTAGTAGTGTTTTTATTATCAATGTCGTTGAGTATAGTGGTTAATAAAAAGCTACTTGAATAAACAATACGCGATAAAATATATATATTTGAGAGTAATTATATGTCACATCAAACCATTGATATGTCAGGGCATAACTGCCCTATGCCTATTTTAAAAACGAAGCAAGCACTAGCCGGAATGAATGCAAAAGATACCCTTGAAGTTATTTGCACTGATAAAGGTTCAACTAAGGATTTTATTGCTTTTTGTAATCAGACTGGCGATGTCTTAATTTCTCACAGGGAACAAGACAAACAATTCATTTTTAATATCGAAAAATCATAATCCATAGAACCTCATGTCCGAAACAAATAAAATGACACTTATTGCATCGAAAGGAACGTTTGACTGGGCGTATCCACCTTTCATTCTTGCTTCCACAGGAGTTGCCATGGGTAAAGAGGTATCTGTTTTTTGCACCTTTTATGGTTTAAATTTACTTCTCAAAGATCTATCTAAACTCAGAATTTCACCTCAAGGAAATCCTGCAATGCCGATGAAAATGCCTTTTGGACCTAAATGGTTTCAGGCGATTAATTTTGGTCCTAAAATTCCAAACATTGTGTGGAACATTCCTGGCTTAGAATTGTTTGCAACATCAATGATGAAAAAAACAATGAAGAATAATGGCGTTGCTACGATTGAAGAGTTGCGTCAAGTCTGTATCGAGATGGGTGTTAAGTTTATAGCGTGTGAAATGACTATTGGCTTGTTTGGATACTCCAGAGAGGACTTTATTGATGGCATAGAGTATGCTGGAGCAGCGACTTACCTTGATGTTGCTCACCACTCAACCCAAGACCTATTTATTTAATCTACTTCATCCAGTCAAGAGTTTCCCACCCATTTTGACGTGCAACCTCTGTCAGTATCGGGTCAGCATTCACAGCTACTGGTCGATCAACTAATCTCAGTAATGGCAAGTCATTATTTGAGTCAGAATAAAAAGTTGAGTCTGTCAATGTTTCTTGGTTTTCTTTGAGCCACGGAACTAAATTGTCGACTTTGCCATTCTTATAACAAGGTATGCCTGAAACCTTTCCTGTATAACGACCATTCTTAACTTCAGGTTCAGTTGCTATCAAATTTTCAATGCCATATCTTTTAACGATTGGCCAAGTGATAAAACTATTTGTTGCGGTAATAACAAGGAGTGTGTCACCCTGAGATTTATGTTGGTCTACAACTTTTTGCGCCTTGTCTAACAATATTGGCTCAATCTTTTGACGCATAAACTCCTTATGGTATGCATCAAGTTCACTAAATGAGTGTCTTGAAAGTGGTTCTAAACAAAATTCCAGATAGGCATCAATATCTAGATAGCCTAAGTCATATTGTTGAAAATAAAACTCATTCTTTTTTTGATATGAATTAACATCAACAATAACGCCAATTTCGCACAAAAACTCACCCCATAGATAATCACTATCTCCACCGATTAGCGTCTTGTCTAGGTCAAATATAGCTAAAGACACAATTTTTCCTTCACAGTTCTCATAACTTCTTCATTAGACTCTACCAGAATAAGTAAATCCAAATTTTCCTTCTTTACATAGTCCTTCATAACCATATCTTCAATCCATGCTATCAATGGCTGCCAGAAACTTAAACCACATAAAATAACTGGGATCGATTGCATTTTATAGGTTTGAATTAGAGTTAAGATTTCGAACAATTCATCATTAGTGCCATAACCCCCAGGTAAGAAAATACAGGCACTAGCATACTTAACCAGCATCACTTTACGAGTGAAAAAATATCTAAATGTTAGAGAGCTATCTAAATAAGGGTTGGGAACTTGTTCATGAGGTAGCTCAATATTGATTCCTACGCTTTTTGATTTACCTTCGAAAGCGCCCTTGCTGACTGCCTCCATAACACCTGGCCCTCCGCCAGTAAATACATTGAAACCAGAATTTGAGAGTAACCTTCCTAACTGGTATGATTTTTCATATAAAGGGTCAGTCTCCTTAACTCTGGCAGAACCAAAAACAGTGATGTTGTTTTTATAGAGTGATAGGTGTTTTTTTGCGCTCTCAAACTCAGCGCCAACATTATTTAAACTCATAGCTTAGAAAAGGCAATTGAGGCAGCATTAATAGTCTGGTCTAGCTCTTTGTTAGTATGTGCTGCTGAAACAAAACCAGTCTCATAGGCTGAAGGCGCTAGATAAATCCCCTGATTTAGCATCAATCGATGAAACTTTTTAAACAAATCAATATCACATCCAGAAACTTGACTAAAATTGGTCACCTTTTCTTCAGTGCTAAAAAATATTCCAAACATTCCTCCTACACTGCTACTTGTCAGCGCAATATTTTTTTCATCAGCTGCAGCAACAATGCCTTTGGCGAGATACTCTGCACTCTTACTTAAGTTTTGATAGAAAGAGTCATCAGCCTCTAGTATGTTGAGCATAGCAAGACCAGCCGCCATAGATAGAGGATTTCCAGAAAGCGTGCCTGCTTGGTAGACCGGTCCCAAAGGTGCAACCTCTTCCATAATTTCTCGCCGACCACCAAACGCCGCAACAGGTAAACCACCGCCTATCACTTTGCCTAGTGTTGTAAGGTCAGGTTGAACTCGGTAGTGAGTCTGTGCACCACCCAATGCGACACGAAAACCTGTCATCACTTCGTCAAAAATTAGAACACAGCCATATTCATCACAAATCTTTCTAAGACCTTGCAAAAAACCTTCTAATGGCGGTATACAGCTCATATTCCCAGCAACCGGCTCAACAATAATGCAAGCTATTTCTTTACCCATCTCCTCAAACAATCTATTTACAGACTCAAGATTGTTGTAGTCAACTGTCAAAGTGTGTTTCGCTAAATCACTTGGAACACCGGGAGAAGTCGGCACTCCTAATGTCAATGCTCCCGAACCAGCCTTAACTAGTAAGGAGTCAGAGTGACCATGATAACAACCCTCAAATTTGACGATTTTGTCGCGCCCAGTATAGCCTCTTGCTAACCTTATAGCACTCATAGTTGCTTCAGTACCGGAACTAACCATTCTAACCAATTCAATAGAAGGTATAAGTTGGCAAACTTTTTTTGCAAGCAGGGTTTCAATTTCTGTAGGCGCCCCGAAACCGAGACCCTTATCTAACATTCCCCTGACAGCATCAAGAACAATTGGATTTGCGTGCCCTAATATCATTGGACCCCAGGAGCCAACATAATCAATATAGGAGTTACCATCAACATCAAAAAGATAAGCGCCATCACCGCGTTCAAAATAAATAGGTTCACCCTCTACCCCATTGAAAGCTCTAACTGGTGAATTAACTCCCCCAGGAATATACTTTTTGGCTTCATTAAATAAGCTTGATGAATGTTTCATTAATTTTCCCTGGGGTTGGTAATAACTGGGTACTTTTTTAGGTGCGTAATATGCGACCAAACAATAAGAATATTATCCAATAACAACTTAATATTTACGCTTGTTTGTGACATTGAAATCGCACGATTAATATCATCTAACAATTGAAAAAAATATTTTGCAGGTGTCTTCTCGATTACCTTATTGAGTTCTAGAAGAGCTCCCTCTTTGCGCAAAGTTTTTAATCGTATCGCTTGAGTAACAAGTTGCTGTAGGCAATTCAATACTTCCAACTCTTGTCCATCAAATACTTCAGATTCATTTGCTTTAACTGGGTTTGTTGCTATTTCTAGCAAATGATTTTGCCAATTTTGGTACTGCAAAAAATAATTCCCCTTTAAATCTTCGACCGCCCTGAAGGGAACTCCATGGGAATTCTCTAGCAACTGAACAGCACTGAAATCTTCACGCTTATCTTCCTCAATATGACTAGACACCCAGGCCACACTTGATTCATTAAAGGTTGGATTGATATGTATACTCTGGCAACGTGAAAGTATTGTTGCTGGCAATGAACTTGGATTATGCGCTAATAGAATAATTAGAGTATTTTTGCGTGGCTCTTCTAGAGTCTTTAACAGGCTATTAGCAGCGTTAATATTTAACTGATCAGCATAAAAAATCATCCCTATCTGGAGCTCTTGTGCAGTTTTTTCCAATGACTCGCAGAAAGCTCGGATCTGATCAACCCTTATCTCTTTAGATAGTGTTCCTGAATCATTTAATTCGTTACAGCAATAAATCATGTTTGGGTAATGTGATCTGCGAATAAGAACGCTGTGGTCGAGTAATTTTCTTGGATTATCTTTTTCAAGAGATTGACAATTTTTGCACTCTCCACAAGACTTGTTTTTGCAAAGAAGTGTCTTAATTAGTTGGTTTGCAAGCTCAAACTTGCCTATTTTTTCTACACCAGTAATCAACAGTGCATGTGGCAAATGGTTTTGATCGATCATCTGTCTCAGTTTTGCAAAAGCTTTTTGATGCCAGGGCAATATCATAAAGCCTCAAGCAGTGATTTTATTTTTTGTTGTACTTGCTCAACCGAGCAAGTTGCATCAATCAATTGAATACGTTCAGGATATTTTTTTGCTCTATCAACAAAAGCTTTCCTGACTCGTTCAAAAAAATTCCAATCTTCTTGTTCGATGCGATCTTTTTCAGCGCGAGCTTCAATTCTCCGCATCCCCAAATCTGTCTCAATGTCTAATATGATAGTTAGGTCTGGTTGAAACTCTCCATGCACCCATGATTCAAGCTCAGAAATTCTCTCTATATCGAGTTCTCTGCCGCCTCCTTGATAAGCAAAGGATGCATCTGTAAATCGATCACTGATAACCCATTTACCAGCATTAAGAGCGGGTTTAATTTTTCTTTGTATGTGTTCATTACGGTCACTGAACATCAACAACAATTCGGTATCACTATGCATATCTCCAGTATCACGACCCAACAAGAGTTTACGAATTTTTTCTCCTAATTCAGTACCTCCTGGTTCACGAGTTTTTACAACATCTAGTCCTTTTCGCTGCAAATAGTCACAAATAAACGCAATTTGAGTACTTTTACCAGCACCTTCAATACCATCTATAGTAATAAATTTTCCTTTATTCATAGTGCTAATTTTAAACTAGGTGCCACTTAAAAACTTATTGATGTTGTCTTTGTGTTCATCATAATTTGATGCAAATGCATGACTTCCGTCTTTTTTAGAGACAAAGTACAATGCGGTACCGTTATCCGGGTGGAATGCAGCATATAGAGAGGAGTAGCTCACTGATGAAATCGCACCGGGCGGTAATCCGCTGTATCGGTAGGTGTTATACAAACTATCAAAATTTAAATCACTTTTCTTTAGGGGAGGCTTATATTTTTCACCTAGAGCATATATCACCGAAGGGTCAGTTTGCAGTCTCATACCTTTCTCCAATCTTCTAATAAAAACGCCTGATATCAGGTTCTTTTCATCGTCAAAAGCGGTCTCTTTTTCAATCAAAGAAGCTAGAATTACCGCTTCATATGGATCTTTATAAGGCAAACCTTTTTTTCTATTCTGCCACAATAAATCTAACCTCTCTTGCATCATTCTGTGGGATCTTTTTAGTACATTACTTGCACTTTCCCCGTAATCAAAATTGAATGTTTCGGGAAAGAACTGCCCCTCATATGGCTCTTTAATGGCAATCAAGTTCATCGTTTCTTGAAGTGATAAATTGGAATGAATAGCTGGATTAGAATTCAGCATTTGAAAATACTCATGAATAGTCTTTCCTTCAATAAACGTTATGTTTACAGTCGCTACCCTGCCATTCGTAACAACTTCAAAAAAATCTAATACACTCATATCAGGCTCTATCTCATAGTATCCTAATTTAAGTTTTTTATCGTAGTTAAATAATTCACCAATCAAATTGAACATAATTTTTGACTTAATTAATTTATGATTGCTTAAGTCCTCAGAGATAGAATCAATTGTTGCTCCTTTCTGCACATGATAGATTTGAGTTTCTGTAATCATCATATCTTTTGAAGTCAGCCACCAAACATAACCGAGACAGAAAATGATTATGACAAATAGTCTATAAGAAAAAAGCTTTTTTGCTACAACCATATGAATGAATTATCGTCTTTGGATTTTTCTTTAAGGGTCTCTGAAAATATTTCTGTTATCTTGTGTTCGCTATATCTATGGCCTTCAATTTTACTAACTGGACGTATTCCTTGAACGCTGTTTGAAATAAAGATCTCATCGGATTGAAGAAGTTCGTTTACAGGAAGAGTCTTTATACTTATATCAAATCCCAACCGCATAGCTAGGCCCAATATAACAGCACGGCGCGTTCCTTCAATGCCGCATTTATCCAAATTTGGAGTTATAAGGGTATTTCCTTGGACACAAAAAATATTCCCTTTTGTTACTGAAATAACATTTTCATTCTCATCCAGCATAATTCCATCATCACCAGTTAAATCCGCACTTGCAAGAACTTGCTCGAGTCGATTGCAATGTTTTATGCCTGCTAATTTTGGATTAGAGTTGTAACCACTATTACAAAAATCTAAAGAAAATGTCATATTCTGGTTATTCCTTTTTAACTCAGAAACAATAGTCATACGAATCGGCCTGATATTATCTTTATAGCTATATCCCCTGAAAGATTCTCCCCTACTCAAGACTAATTTGACGATGCAATTATCAATTTTTAGTAAAGAAATTGCCTTTTTGATGTCAACCAACCATAAAGCTTCATCAACCATAGGTATCTGCAAACGTTCACAACCTAGTTTCATTCTCTCGAAGTGATTTGACCAAAAAAGCAATTTTTTATTTTCAACAAGACATGTTTCAAACAATCCATCGCCAAACTGCGTGTTGCGATTGAAAACACTTGCCTTTGACTGTTTTTTGCCATCGATAAGAACAACTGGAGTCATAATAGTATTTTAATAAGAAAATAACAGAAACCATTATAAAACAAAGTATAAGATGCCTTCTCACTTCCTATAGCAGGTTTATAATAGGTTAAACAATCTAAGGAAGTAATATAACAGACATGAATTATGTTCTTAGAAGGCTTGCC